>OCVV011316961.1_pt1 | contig 19746 bp, 8 predicted proteins | sample 1539721 | NCBI WGS metagenome assembly OCVV01 (sample SAMN02144230, study PRJEB22623) | gut metagenome | biome: sheep rumen | host: Ovis aries | place: New Zealand
ATGTTCGGCGGAGAGATAGAGACCGTAACCCTGAAATGCAAAAACGAGATGGCAAATGTCATCATCGACCAGTTTGGCAAGGACGCCTGGCTGCACCCGATAGATGACGAATGGTTCACCGCAAGCGTCAATGTAGCGGTGAGTGATCAGTTCCTCGGCTGGATCGTGGCGCTTGGCGGGAAGGTGGTCATCACCGGACCGGAGAGGGCTAAGGAGAGGATGAAGAGTTTGATAAATACTTGTTTTGTTGAGAAATGATTTAGGCATTTTAATGGATAAAGGGACGCTTAATAATGAAGAAGATAGATAACGCACTCAAAATGATTGAACATGCAGATGTACATGAATTATGGGATGATATTCCTTTTAATAAAAAACTAAAACTAGCAAATTTAATGATTTATGATGATAATTGGGATGAGGAAACATATATCCCACCTGAACAATTTGATAGAATTCAAGTAATTAATTCCTTAAGTTATGCTGCGTGTGAATTGAATTATAAGGATTTAGTAGTACGTATTTTTGATTATATAGAGAGGATGACTATTAATAATGATAAAGAGCTAATGTCTCTACATTTTTATTACCAAGGAATGGGTAATTACTATTATGCTCAGAGAGAAAATGAAGAGTCACTTAATAGGGCTATTACATTCTATACAAAAGATATAGAGGTTTTTCCTGAATACAAAGAAGCTTTTGTCAGAAGATATAAGGCTATCCCGCTAATTGATTCGTTTAAACAGATGGCTATTATTTACGAAAAAAAAGGCTTATATGATGAGGCAATCAGTATATCTGAGACGGCAATTAGATATGGAGTTTGGGATGATACAAAAACAGGATATATTGGAAGGATTAATAGACTACTTCAAAAAAAACGAAAACTGGGAATAGAATAAGCAAAGAAGAATTAGTGAGTGAAAGATTTATACAATTTAATTATATAGAAAGTATTTAATCAGTATACAATAAGGCGGTGAATGTATGATTATTTATATTAATAGAAATAAAAATCATAGAAACTACTGGGTATACGTTTTAAAACTAACTAATGGAAAATATTATGTAGGTTTGTCGAAAAATGTAGATAAAAGATTTGATATGCATCGTAATGGTAAAGGGGCTAAATGGACTAAATTATATACACCGATTAGAATAATAGAAAGAGTTGCTACACCTTATTATTCATACAAACTTGCTGGTCCACTTGAAGATAAAAAAACAATACAACTGATGAAAAAATACGGAAAAGAAAACGTTAGGGGTGGCATTTATTGTGCTGTTAATCAAGATGTAATCGATGAGATGGAAGAACATAAATTGTCGAATTCCCGACAAAAAAATTCATCGGGTAATAAAGAAAATATAAATTATCGAATTAGGGATTCTTTACCTAAATGCTATGTAAGTGAAATATCAGACTATGATGTATATGCATATGGTAACCATCAGCCATTACCACCAACTGGAAATATGATTAAAACAAAATTGTATGATGATGAGAGTATACTCATGTCAGTTTGGGTGGATCATACTAATAAAGCTATTTGGATGTCTAGTATTAACTATTCACGATATAAAAAACAATTATTATCTATTTTTGATGATGGAAAAGTAATACATCCAAAGACTATCAATATAAACGATAGCAGTCAGACTTGTGCAATTGAAAACTTGCCGAGTTGTGAGATTCGAGATGTTACTGAATATGATATTTACGTGGGTAAGACCCAAAAGAATGTTGTTGTTAACGATGATTCATTATATGTAAGACTTGTTGATAGATTTCTTTCAAGAGATATACCGGTTTGGGTTAATCACGATAAAAAGAAAATATGGATATCAAGAAATCGGTTTAATAAGGATAGACATAAACTATTACGTTATTTTGATGAACATAGAATACATTAATAATCTAGGATGATAGTTAGTATTATAGATCATTAATGAGAATAAGCATGTTCATACTATTATACTTTCAATCAGGAGAATTGTTTATGGAATTTGTTTTTGGCAATGCAAATGCTCAACAGTCAATAGCAATATCAACAACAAATGGGCCTGTTCTAATTACTGCTGGTCCTGGCACCGGAAAAACTTTTACGTTAGTTCAACGTGCAATATATCTAATTCAGGAATGCGGAATACAGCCTGAGGAGATTTTTATTGCTACGTTTACGGAAAAGGCAGCAAAGGAATTAGTTACTCGTATAACTAATGAACTGGCAGCGCGAGATATAAGTGTGAATGTAAATGAAATGTATGTGGGTACGTTTCATTCTATTTGCTTGCGAATAATCAAAGAACATCTTGAGTATTCTCGTCTTAAGAAAAACTATCGCATGCTGGATTCTTTTGATCAGCAATACATGGTTTTTCAGAATTTGAATCGTTTCAAGAGAATTACTAATCTTGATGGCGTTATCAAATCAAAAGGTTGGAGGATGGCTAAAGAAATCTGTGAGTATGCTAATAATCTTTCGGAGGAATTAGTCACACCTGAAGCGCTACGCCAGGACAAGGATGGTTTTGTTGTCGCTCTCGGAAATATGCTCGCAGAGTATCAAATGCTTCTTAAGGAAGGAAATCTTATAGACTTTTCAACTATCCAAACGGAATGCTTTAGGATTCTGAAAGAGAATCCAACCATATTGGAAGAACTTCAAGAAAAAATTAAGTACCTGATGGTCGATGAGTATCAGGATACAAACTATATTCAGGAGCAGATAGTTTTCTTGTTAGGAAAAACGCATAACAACATTTGCGTTGTGGGTGATGATGACCAAGGCCTTTACAGATTTAGAGGCGCGACAATAAGAAATATTTTGGAATTTCCAACGAAGTTCTCTAAGGATGAGTGCAAAATTGTAGCACTTACCGAGAACTATAGATCGGACAGCGACATAGTTGAATTTTACAACAAATGGATGGCAACTACAGATGGTTCTAATTTCCGATTTGACTGGGATAGATATCGATATGAGAAGAGGATAATTCCTCATGAGCAATCTAAAGTGAAGAGTCCGTGTGTTGTGAAACTGTCAAGTAAAGATGATCCGGATGAATGGCATCAGCGAGTGTTAGATTTTATCCATGAGCTAGAGGATTCTGGAAAACTTACAGACTATAATCAGCTGGCATTCCTTTTCAATTCTGTAAAGCACCCGAGAGTAACAGCTTTATCAGAGTTTTTGGAAAAGAATGGCATTAGTGTTTATTCACCGCGTTCTGACATGTTTTTTAAGCGTGAAGAAGTTATGTTAGTACTTGGGTGTCTTATGCTTATGTTCCCAAGGTATGTGCATGGCTTGGAGAACATGGAATATCAATATCTTCAGACGGAACATTACTCATACTACAGACGATGCATTCTGGCAGCAAATGAGTTGTTGAAGAAAGAAGATAATAAGGAACTACGTAGTTTTATTAAAGGCCGTGGCAAGGAGCATTTTTCGATAAACGATACTTTGGACTATGCATATACCGGTTTGATTTATATGCTGTTTGCATTCCAACCGTTCAGTGGCCTTCTAGATATTGAAATGAGTTCGGGAGTTGTAGATGTAAGACCGTCAAGGAACCTTGCGCAGATAACGCAGATTATTGGAAAGTTTGAATATCTTCACAGAATAAACGTCTTGGATGGACGCTTGTACAACAACGAGAGAAGAATAGATGCGAATACAAATCTACTATTTAATCTCTACCTGAGATTACTTATAGATGGAGGAATTGATGAGTACGAAGATGACTCAGAGTATGCACCGAGTGGCTGTGTATCATTTCTTACAATTCATCAATCTAAAGGAATGGAATTTCCGATAGTATTTGTCGATTCGCTCAGTAATGTGCCGAGAAAGACATATAAAGAATTGATGACAGCGATTGAAGACAGATATTTCCACAGGCCGGCATACGAACCATATGAACAGATGAAGTTTTTCGATTTCTGGCGTTTATATTATACGGCTTTTTCAAGAGCTCAGGACCTGCTTGTACTTACTTGCGATGAAACAAAGAAATGTCCAAGCAGTTACTTTAAGGATTTATATGATGAGTTACCGAGTGTGTCAAGTGATGAGTTTCAAATAAGCGATTTTGATTTTAAGACCGTTAAAGCGGTGAATATCAAAGAAACATTCTCATTTACATCGCATATTTCAGTTTATGAAACTTGTGCTCTTCAGTATAAGTTCTATAAGGAATTGGAGTTTTTACCGGTTAGAGGAAGCGCGCAGGTATTCGGTACCTTGGTACACGAGACAATAGAAGATATACATAAGGCTGCAATTAGAAATGAAGAGCATCTGATTACGAGAGAGAACATTGAGAACTGGTTTGAATCAAATTACACATCCCTGGTAAAAAGCCAGCATTCTTATTTGGCTCAGCCTCAGTTAGTTGCGGCGCTTAATCAAGTGTTGCGCTATGTGGATCGACAGAGTGGCAACTGGGGAGTCATCAAACAGGCAGAAGTCGATGTAAGCCTCGTGCAACCTGACTACATAATCGAAGGAACCATAGACCTTGTAAAAGGTGAAGGTGATACCGTAGAGCTGGTTGATTTCAAATCTGAGCACAAGCCAGACATGGAGAAAGATCGTGAACGGATTGAGCATTACCGGAGACAGCTTCATATCTATGCCTATTTGATAGAGCATAGAACCGGTCAAAAGGTAAGTAAGATGCACTTGTATTATACGGGCGAGGAAAACGGGAATCCGTTAATATCGTTTCCTTATACAAAGAGTGCAATTGAAGGGACAGTAGCTGCATTTGATGATACGGTTCACAAGATTTTAAAAAAAGAATTTAAGCACGGATGTGATAATCCGACAACATGTAAAAACTGTGACTTTAGGCATTACTGCGGAAATAAATAATGGAGGACACGAAAATGTATGAACAGAATGATGGACAGATGACTTTTGAGTTTCAAGAAAGACCAATGATTAAGGGATTTCCTGAATTGCGATGGAGAGGAAAGAGTCCGTATAAATCTACACAGTATTTCCCGGCTCAATTAAAAGAGAGATATGGCGAAGAAAAAGATGGATGGATTAACAAAATATTCTGGGGAGATAATCTCCAGGTAATGAGCCATATGCTTAAGGAATATCGCGGAAAGGTAAACTTGATATATATTGACCCTCCATTTGATAGTAAAGCACAGTATAGAAAAACCATAAAAGTTAAGAGTAGCGACGTAAGTAATGATACGATGGCTTTTGAGGAAAAACAATATAACGATATTTGGACGAATGATACATATCTTCAGTTCATGTATGAACGAATCATTTTAATACGTGAACTATTATCAGATAACGGTAGTGTTTGGGTTCATTGTGATATGTCTAAAGGACATTATATAAAGATTATTTTGGATGAGGTGTTCGGTCAGGATAACTTTATAAATCATATTACATGGAAAAGAACCTTTGCTCATGGGGATATGGGCCAAGGGGCTAAACACTTAGGGAGAATATCGGATTATATTTTGGTTTATCAGAAGACATCTAATGTTAAGCTTAATTCTGTCTATACACCTTACGAGCCAGATTATGTTGAAAGAGTTTATAAGTATAAGGACGAGGATGGGCGTAGATGGCAGTCTGTTTCCTTGACCGGTCCTGGGGGAGCAGCAAAAGGAAATCCCTTCTATGAATTTTTGGGTGTGTCGAGATATTGGCAGTATAGCAAAGAGAACATGCAAAGATTATATGAGGAGGGAAGAATTTATCAAAGTAAGCCGGGGGCCGTTCCTAGAAGAAAAATGTATCTGGATGAAGCGAATGGTGTTCCGCTTCAGGATATTTGGACTGATATAGTACCTGTGCAGGGAGCTGCAATAGAGAATGAGTCATATCCTACACAGAAGCCCATTACGCTTTTGGAAAGAATAATTGAAGTTGCTACGGATCCTGGAGATATTGTTTTTGACTGTTTTATGGGGTCTGGAACAACTCAGGCTGTTGCCATGAGGATGGGCAGAAAATTCCTCGGTGCTGATATAAATCTTGGGTCTATACAGATTACGACAAAACGTTTGATTAATGTGGCAAAACAATGCAAAGAGAATTTTGAAGAGGCTCCGGGCATAAACGTTATTTACGACGGATTTGAGGTTTATAACGTAAATAATTATGACTTCTTTAGAAACCCAGTAGAGGCGCGTGATTTATTAGTTGAGGCGTTAGAAATACAGCCGTTTCCTCAGAGTGAAGTGTGGGATGGGGAACTTGATGGCCGTATGGTAAAGATCATGCCGGTAAATCATATAGCTACAAAAGCAGATCTTGAAGAACTCAAGACTAATTTGCCGTACAAAACATATGAGAAACGTCGTGAAGAGAATCCCAACAAACCTGTTGAAAGCATTACATTGGTTTGCATGGGACATGAGCCTGATTTAAAAGCGTCTTTAGAACAGGAATTGGCAGAATACAAACTTGATATAGAAATTCTAGATGTATTGAGGGATAAGTCAGATCTTCAACTTAAGAGAGAAGCTGAAGCTGAAGTAGTGCGTGAAGGTAACAAATTAGTAATTAGATCATTTTATCCTATGAACCTTTTGCAAAAACTTTCTCTTCAAAAAGAGGGAGTGGATGAGTGGAGGCAACTTGTTGAATCCATTATGATTGATTGGAATTATGATGGAGTAGTTATGCAACCGGCCATGATGGATATTCCCAATAGGGATGAGATGGTTTTAGGAATTTATGACATTCCTGAAGATGCGGGAACAATTAAAGTAAAAATTACAGACCTACTCTCAGAATCACTTGAAGTGGAGGTGTAATGATGGCAAAAAAAGCGGCAATCTTTAATGAGGAGTTTGCTTTCTATGAACAGCTTTGGTATTTCTACGAAGCCAATAGAGGAAAAATCAGGTCTAGATATAATGACCTTACGAAGAAATTTTTAGCATATAACGATAAAAAAGAAAATCCGGATGCTTTTTTAAGGCAGCCACAGTTCGAGGCATTAGAGATGTACGTATTTATTAAGGAGTTTATAAATAATGCGCACATGTATGAAATGTTTGATAAGTGGAGAAAACGTGAAGATTACTTCTCAGATACATCATATTACACAATTCACAAAGGCGGACAAGGGACTCTTTTGGATTTGGGTGATGAGCAGAATGAGATTATCTTCAAGCAGATGAAGAAGTATAAAGAGGCTTATCCGAACTATATCTATGCGCTCACTATGGGTTTGGGAAAAACTATCCTTATGGGCACTTGTATATTTTATGAGTTCTTACTGGCCAAGAAGTATCCGAAGGATAAGCGGTTTTGTCACAACGCTCTTGTTTTTGCTCCGGACAAAACGGTATTGGAGTCGTTGAGAGAAATAATGACCTTTGATAAAACTAAGGTTGTTCCGCCTGAATATGCAAGTGTGCTTGATGCAAATATCAAGTTCCATTTTTTGGTCGACAGTGGAGTCACACTTCATACAATTGATGATTCTGATTTTAATATTGTGATTTCTAATAATCAGAAAATAATTGTGAAGAGAAAGAGAAAAGAGGATACGCCAATAGATAGGCTGTTTGGTAATGGCTCTCTTCTTTCGGATTTGTATGGTGACGATGAAGAGGGAGATGACGTTTGGGATGATTCTACCCTTATGGATAATCAGCGTTTCAAGAAGCTTTGCCGTTTGCCACAGCTTGGAGTGTATGTAGATGAAGCACATCATCTTTTCGGCGCAAATCTTGAAAAAGAATTGCGATCCGGAGGAGCAAATAAAACTACCCTTCGTAACACAATAAATATGCTTGCGGAAAGTACTTCTATAGTTGCTTGCTATAACTATACAGGCACGCCCTACGTCAATAAGCAGGTTCTTCCAGAAGTGGTGTATGCGTATGGACTTAATGAATCTATTAGAAATGGTTTCCTAAAAGATGCAGATCCAATAGGTTTTGAAAATGTAAAGAACGAAGAGTTTCTAAAAAATGCAATAGGCATATTCTGGGAAAGATATGGCGGAAAACTATATGAGAATCTTCAACCTAAACTTGCTATATTCGCAGCTAATGTAAAGGAAGCTACGGATGTGGTTCGTCCTTGTGTGGAAAAGATCCTCAGTGATCTTAATATTCCGCTTTCTACTATCCTTGTTAATACTGGAGATCCGACAGTTACGAAAGATGAGGATATAAGGAATTTTAACAACCTTGATGTTGTTGGAACAGAGGGAAGTAAGAAACAGTTTATTATCCTTGTTGAAAAAGGACGAGAAGGCTGGAACTGCAGATCACTTCTCGGAATAGCATTGTTTAGGAGTCCAAGCTCAAAAATATTTGTGCTTCAGGCAACTATGCGCTGCCTTAGAAAGCTTACGGATGATCAACTTAAGGCTACTGTATTCCTTTCAAAAGAGAATATGGACACACTGGATGATGAGCTTCAAAAGAACTACAACATGGAACTTAAGGATTTTGGAAAGACTTCCACAGCTGAGAAACATACATATAAAGTACGCGTGATGCCTCCAGAAAGAAAGATCCGAATGAAACGTATATGGCATGAGTATTCCTTGGTAGACAAAGGATATACGCAACCAATTGATTTTGGCATTAGCGCTATTGATATGTCAAAGTATGATTCGGTTATGTATGAAAAAGAAAGCCTTAGATTAAATATGGCTACTAAGGAGAAAAAACTGGATACATCGGATAGCCAGATGAGGTTTAGTGAATTAACTCTGATTGGAGAAATTGCCAGATATCTGAATATATCATGCGTTTTGGTGTCAAAGATAATTAGAGAAGCGGTAGACGGCGAAGAAGAGATTCTTAATGCAGTAAATACACACAATGAGATTCTTTACGATGTAGTGATTCCAAAGGTATTTCATGCACTTTACGAGGTGAAGGGAACACAAAAGAGCGAAGATGTCGATGTTGTTCTTCTTAGGGAACCAAAGGATGCCGGATACTATGAATTTTCTGCAAAGGATGAACTTGTTGTATCAAAGGATAACAGGGTGTTTACCTCTGCAGAGATTCAGAAGAGTTTTCACGCAGATACATATTGCTTTGATTCAAAGCCTGAATTAGAGTGCTTCAAACAATATATTTCAAGCAACAAGGTTAAGGAAGTGTACTTTACCGGAATGTTTACTTCGAATCAGGGTGATTTATCCGTTCACTATTATGATCCGGAATCAAAACGTGTACGCCAGTATTATCCAGATTTCCTGGCACTTATGGAAGATGGAACTTACCAGCTTATCGAAGTTAAGGGCGACCATATGATTGATAATGAGGTTGTACTTGCTAAGAAGGAAGCTGCAGAGGAGATGTCTATAGCGAGTGGCATGAAATACCTGATATACGCAAGTAGCCTCCTTATGAAACAAAATGTTCTCGAAGACCCCGGTTTCTTCCAGACTTACTTTGTACAAGGAAAAGATGGTCAGGAATATGAGATTGATATGGAAAGAGGACACAAGTTTTTGTAAGAATTCTTTGAAATGGAAGATATGTAATGGAGAACACTTTTTTAAAGTGGGCAGGAGGTAAGAATTGGTTTGTGAAACACCAAAACCATCGATTGCCTGTCCAATACAATCGATATATTGACCCGTTCCTTGGTGGAGGATCTGTTTTCTTTTACATGGAACCGGAGGAAGCAATTTTAAACGATGTTAACGGGGAACTAATTACAACATATGCTATCGATCAAGTCAAGATAAATGATATTGAGACCATATGGTCAACTAAATTCCGGAGGTATAGAAGCCGATTTACATAACAAAAAAGACTATATCGACTTGATTTGGTGGAGGAAAGGCATCTATATAAACCGATATAATAACTCAAAATATGATTGAACTATGGGGGTAGGTTAACTATGCAGATAACAAACAGAGAAGAGTATAAAGAAGTTGCAATATCTTCATTGGGACTTACTACACGAACTTATAACTGCTTGATGCGCGCTAACTATAGCACGCTGTATCGGCTTATAGAAAACTATGATAATCTCCCCAATGTCCACAATATGGGTCAAAAGAGTCTATGCGAAATAGATGATTTATTATCTAATATCTCAGAGAAAGAACTATTACAGATGGCTGTATCGAGTAATAGTGATGATAATGAAGCAGAGATGAAAGAAACTGATAAACAGATATTATTGTCGCCGGAGATTTTGTCAAGGCCAGCGACCGATCTTAATGTTTCTGCACGTATTTGCAATTCATTTCATAATGAGGGCATTGAAACAATAGAACAGGTTTTGGCACTACATCCCGCAGATATACTTCATATGCGCAATATGGGAGCTTTATCCGCACAGCAGCTCCAGAGGCAGATAGAGTTGCTGTGCGAAAAAGGTGAAGATTACTTTGAAACTTCATATATAGATGACAGTATAAACTCAGGTTCATATGAAACAACAAATAGAACGAATGATGATTGGATGTTAGAAAAAGGTTTTGATTTTTCTGTAATTGATATATTGACAGAACGATTCGCATTAAAACCTTCATTGATGACGGAATGGTTCGGTTTGTCACGACAAAGTATATATAACGCATTGGAAAAACGGTCATCAAAAAGAAACAGAAAATGGACAGGGAAAGTACTGAATGATTCTGAATACGCAATTCTTGATGGTCTGATCAAATCTAAAACATTTGATTATCATGACGAAAAAGTAATCTGCAGTTGTATGAACGATCGGCAGGGCGATTTGGCATGTATATTTATCTATACTGATGAGATAAAATGCTTCTTCTTAGGTGATTTACCAGTTGAATTGCAAAAGGAGATTACTCGTGTTGGATATGATAAATATTCGAAAAATGAGCTTGATGGTGAGTCTGAAGGAACTATTGTTTATTGCATTCGAAAACCGTATTTTTTGCCCCGAAATCCAAAAAGATTCAGAGCCAATGCAGAACTACGAGGAATGACAAGCGATGAATATGCACGATATATATCTGGTTATCCGATTGGAGATGCTCGTGCAGTGAATGATGAGCAGATAATAGCATTTTTCAAAGAAAATCTGATTGATGGAAAAGTTTATATCTCTTCGGATCCCCAAAACCAGTGGATCAGATCATTGGCTTCCCGTAATGGATATGCCATAAAAGACTTTATCGCGTTTTATGGCTATGAATCGAAACTGGATGGTACAGAGCTTACGACTGACGGGGCCCGTGAACGTCACGTTGAAGAATTGAAACAGTGCATTGTTCATGACAATATTGTGTATTTTCCAACTGATTCCCGTCTTTACAGAGTTTTAAATACCTACTGCTATAACAAGGGCTATGCACTGAACGAATACATAAAATCCCTGGGATTTGAGCGTACCACGGAACGCCCAGATGTTGTTCATGATACTCTGGAGCATGACATGCAGGTGCGGCATATCGAGGGTAAATTTGAGGATAGAGTATTTGCATCGTATCCTTTGATCGGAAGCAAAATTATAAAGCCTGAAATACTGGATAAACTTAATACTTATGCCCGACAATATATTGATACTGTTTTACGTGAGCCGATGACTAAACTGCCTCTGCAGGCGGAAATGCAGATCACACTTGCTCTAATCAACAACGCGAAGAACTGGAAAAACGAGGAAAATACAAATTTCTGGAACTATATTGCCCTTCAGTTTGGATACCGTGATGCAAGTGGTTCTGTAGTTCGTCTTCTGCAGGCTTCATTGGAAGACGCAATGAAAAAGAACAACCGTCTTTTCATTGAAGACTCAAACGGCCGTGCTTTCAAGTCTACAGCGGTCATTCATGCTCTTACTACCAGAAAATCCTGGATGGCTCTCTTTGATTTTCTTTTCGACTTCTATAAGAATAATCTGAATTGGAAAGTGATACCGGATGATCCCCTGCTCGCTGTCATGATTCGATCACTGCAACAGAAGCTGACAGGAGACAGTGATGACGATGAAGAACTCTTGATCAGTTCACGTGTATATTCATTTCAGGAAGGAATACGCAAACTGGTTCTTTACAGACCGGTCTTTACGCGGAGATTGTTCGAAAATCTGATTAATAAGATAGACGCCATGGTAAATTCTGAGGATAAGCCGGCGAAGACTTATGAAGAGCAGCTTTGTGAGGAATGGTTTAAAGAGAAGATCACTGCAATAGCTAATACAAAACGTACGGAGAGACAGAGCCAGGGTGGAAGCAGGGAAGTTGCTATAGATTACTCCAGGATTCATGCTAAATATATCCTGAAGAATGAGACGGATATCCAGCTGGTTCTTCCGGACATCCGTCTTAAACGAGAGAATGTAAGCAAAGCTCTTCTTACGATTTATTATAATGGATCCATTGTACAACAGAATATGAGTTGGTACGGCAATGAACTCGGTAAAACCCTGAATGGTGTGGCTATATCTTTGCCAGCTGGCTCTTTTGACTCAGAGATTTCGGAGATTCAAGTTAAAATAACCTGTGATGGTGAAGAAATCTATAACTCGGAGGATACAATGAACCGCCGGGTATGGGTATTCTATGGAGGTAATGAATGCAATGCCGGCCAGATAAAAAAGGACAATTACACGGTTGTCCTCCCAAGGAACATAACGCTTGAAACAGAAAATACTGAGATTACAGATATAGATGGTTTTAAGAACCAAGGATTAAAGGCATTTTTCTTGGAACTGAAGGATGGTTATGTGCTTACCGTTGGCGGCAGGTTAGTTGCATTTGACAGCGAAAACGGAACAGATATCCGTGTGATAGCGCCTGTGGAATCAGCAGGATTACCGCGTGTATCGGCAGATGACCAGGAGTATTATTTCGCATATCAAAACAGCGTATGCAGCATTATTCTTGGAAACGCGGATTTTCTTCAGCAGTTCGTTATTTTGCGTAATGGAGAACAAATCGAATTTTCTTCTTTGCCTGTATCGGCCAATGGACTTGCTTTTACGTTCCCTTTGCGTGGCGAAAGTGACACATGCAGATTGCAGGTGATCAATCTGTCTGACGAAAGATTGGTATTTGACAGGAATTTTATCCTGATCAGACAGGCAAGCTGCAGCTTCAACAGAGAATTTTATTATTCAATAGCTGATTACAAAGACGCTGAATACAGAGTTGATATCGATGACTTCTCAGAAGCTATACCTTTTGGAGCAGATGATGAGGAAGTAAGAATTCCATACAGAGATGGAGAACTCCACGTCGCTGTTCCCAAAGTGATAATTCAGGAGACTACGGGCACCTGGATGTATGGGTCTGTGCCAGCCTTGTATATTGGAGATATACCTCAAGCCAGTCTGCTGAAGGTGTCGACACCATCTAAATTGGATGTACGTTTCTTTGTCGGAGACAAGGATATCATGTATGATGGGCAAGGGCTTGTTACTATTGGCAATGTCCTTCAATCGTTCTGCGATGCAAGTGATTTCTCGCTTGTTGATGTTTCGATGAAAGTCAACGGGAATAAGCAAAGTAGCACATACATCCTTGCCCACGTATGTTATAAAGAACGATTTCTGGGGAAGCCTGAATTCTGGACAGAAGGGCAGAAACTGTTTTGGAACCAGGGCGGAACGTTCATCGGAAAGATAAACAGAAAATTCATTTTGTCTCTATATGGTGAAATGGATACATCGATTGAATTTCAGCTGGATGAGAAAACAGAGTATGTAAATATCCCAGAGGACATGCCTATCGGAAATTATCGCTATGAGATCAGCATAATGACAGGCAGTCTGTTTAAGAAGATAAGAGAGATCATAGCCGATGGTGATTGTGTTGTTGGGGATCAGAACCTTCTGCGTTTTAATAACCATAGGATCGTAATCGATGCAATTACGGATGAGTTCAATGAGGATGCCGGTCACATTCAAATAAGGACGTGTTACATCGATCATATTGAATTCCAGGGAATGGAAGATACTTCTGAAGGGTATTGTCCTGTGTACAGTGGAGTCATGTACACAACAGGATATCACGGAGAGCGATATGATTTTTCTTTTGACAATCATACAAACGAGCGTGGCATAACAAAAATGATGGTCAATCCGGTTAGAATTGTATACATAGGTGATATCGCCCTGTGCATAACAGATTCCGATGGCGACGGCCTTTATTACTATCGCTATTACGACAAATATTTAGAAAAAACAGTCTACGCGCTTACAGATCGAGAGTATACCAAGCAGAACAAGCATAAGTATGCAAACGCTGACCTGTATTCGTATCGGAAAGAAAGGATAAAAAATGTTTAATCCAATATTTGCAGCCGATAATATTAAAGATGAATTTATAGGATATATATCAACGCTTTTTCACATTTCGGATAAGAGGTATGCTTCACAGTTTGTTGCAGCTCTACAAGAAGACGGTACAGTTTGTAAAGGACCATATCTTGATGTGAGTGATTCATATAAAACTGGTAAGAGTCTTGCTCAAATGATTGAAGAAGGTGATGCTTCTCCACTGTTTAGAACGCTGGAAGGTGATATCCCTGATGGGGAGAAAGAGATACAGATCGACCGAAGTCTTTATCTTCATCAGGAGCGGGCACTAAGAAAAACCAATCAGGGAAAGAATCTAATTGTTACCACGGGAACCGGATCCGGTAAAACGGAGTGCTTTATCATCCCGATTATCAATCACCTGCTTAGAGAAGCGGAGGAGGGGAATCTTACATCTGGAGTCCGAGCTATTCTGATTTATCCCATGAATGCCTTGGCAAATGACCAGATGAAGCGTCTTCGTAATCTTCTGAAGAACTATCCGGACATCACGTTTGGTGTCTATAACAGTAGCACTAAACAGAGTGAGCAGGACGGCATTGCTGAGTATGGAAAGATTTATAAAGATGCAAATGGATATCCACTTAAACCTCTAAAGAATGAGATTATTTCTCGTGATCAGATGCAGAAGAAACCACCTCATATTCTTGTGACGAATTACGCTATGCTTGAGTATATGATGCTTCGTCCGAAGGATGATCTTGTGTTTTCCGGCGCAAAATTACGTTATCTGATCCTTGACGAGGCTCACATCTATCGTGGTGCGACCGGAATGGAAACATCCCTGCTTTTGAAGCGTCTGAAGGCCAGAATTAGTAACCCGGCAAATGTGATCCATATTCTGACCAGTGCTACGCTGGGTGGAAAAGAAGCGGATGATGATATCGTTAAATTCGCAGACACACTCTGCAATGCAAAATTTCAGGCGGATGATATTATACGCTCACAGAGCGTTACGCCTTCGTATGATCAGGCATCGATGGACATCCCTTTAGCAATGTTTGCAGAACTGGTAGATCCGAAAAAACCGTTGAATGCAATTGCGGAAGAATATGGTATTAAAATACAGGAAGAAAAACCAGATGCGGAATTCTTATATGATTTGTGTGTTAGTTCGTCTGTTTATCGTGATTTGCGCAACATAACAAAAAGACCAATGACGATTCCAGAGATTACAAGAGAATTGGGTAAGATACATGATGTATCAGAACAGGACGTTGTAAATATCATTAGCGTGGCTTCACAGGCCACCAAGAACAAATCAGCGCTTATTAAGGCTAGGTACCATATGTTTGCTAAGGCATTGGAAGGTGCGTACATTACTCTTGGTAATGATAAAAAGTTGATGCTGAATCGAAATCGTTCAGTCACATTAGAAGGCGAGGAATGTAAGGTATTCGAGTGTGCCGTTTGTGATGATTGCGGCCGCATTGCCGTAGCAGGAAGGGAAATAGATGGCAAGCTTGAGTTTGCCAACAATTCCTATGATACAGATATTAATTTTTATCTTCTCCGTGACAGTCATGATGCTGATCTGGATGGCGCGGAAGAAGATGAGGATGATGACAGCGCTGAGATAGGGAAGAATGATTACCTGCTGTGCTCAAAGTGCGGATCCATTATTCATGAAAGTCTGAAAGCAGATCCGCCCTGTACCTGTGGACTCAATAATTATGTCAGAATTCGCAAAGCAAAGAAGAGTGGAACACGGGGAGATGGAAAATGTCCGAGCTGCAATTTTGGTAATTTTAAGACTTTTTATCTTGGCTACGATGCAGCAACCGCAGTTCTCGGCACTTCCTTGTTTGAGGAACTTCCTGAAAGCGAAAAGGTGCTGAAAAGCAAGAAACCGGAAACAGGTACCCGGCGTGGACTTTTTGGATCATCGAAGAAGGCAGATCAGGTGGACATCATAAAGCGTAAGAGACAATTTCTTTCCTTTTCAGATAGCCGTGGAGAAGCAGCGTTCTTTGCTTCATACATGACTGCGTCCTATAGAGAGTTCCTACGTCGCAGGGGAATCTGGCATGTGGTTGATAAGAATCGAGATAACATGGCGGATCATCCTTGGGAGATCCAGCACTTTGTAGATGAACTTACAGCTTATTTTGATTCTTGCAGAACATTTGCCGAACCTGGCGATAAGGGAACCGAAAACCTTACAGCAATCAGCCGGAAGAATGCATGGATTGCTGTACTGAACGAAATGGCTAATGCTCGCAGAAGCACAAGCCTTGTTTCTATGGGAATCATCAAATTTAACTACAAAGGTAATAGCGAGGATGTCATGGCTGGTGTGGCTGAGGCATATGAGCAGAATGTTCAAGATGTGAAGGCTCTCTTTGACCTTCTTGCTATGGACATTGTTTATCATGGGGCGATTGAAGGCAATTGCGAACTGACTGACGATGATCGGGACTATATTTTCTTTACATCAAAGGCAAAGCGTGTGAAACGCTGCAAAGATATGGATAAAGATAAGAAAAAGGCTTATCTTGCTGGGTGGTCTTCTGCTGTAAGGAAGAATGGAAATCTTTTGAAAAATGGTCGACTTAAGCGTGTTATGAAGGTATTGGAATTGGATGAGGCAGCTGCTAATGAGCTTCTGCAGATTTACTGGGACGAAGTTCTTTGCAGGGATGAACCATTGTCTACAGCTGGAAATGGTGAATATTATTTCAGTACTGAGCGTTTTACTGTTTCTGCAGGTACTGAAGATATTCCGATTTATGTTTGTGATGTGTGCGGTAAGACAAGCATGGTAAACTGCAAAGGTATGTGTACAACATTAAAATGCGGAGGCCAGTTGCATCCAACTACACATGCGAGTCTTCTGGATAATAATCATTACGCAAAATTGTATCAGTCCACTCTAATGCAGCCGCTCCATATCAAAGAGCATACAGCGCAACTTGGAAGGGAAGAACAGCAAAAATATCAGGAAATGTTTGTAAATAAGGAAATTAACGCACTCAGCTGTTCTACAACTTTTGAGATGGGCGTTGATGTTGGTGATCTTGAAACAGTCTATCTAAGGAATATGCCGCCTTCACCGGCAAACTATGTACAGAGAGCAGGTCGAGCTGGCCGTGGGAAAAATGCTGCTGCATTTTCTTTGACATATTCGAAGCTGAGCTCTCACGATTTCACTTATTATAAGAATCCTGAAAATATGATTACAGGGAAAATTGGGGTTCCTCTATTCACGGTAAGGAACGAAAAAGTCATTCTTCGCCATATATTTGCTGTGGCCCTTAGTGATTTCTTTGCAAAACAGATGGATGTCTATAATTCGAATGATGCGGATGTTCTTCTGAATGGTGACGGTTGGGAGAGACTTTGCGCTTATCTGGAAAGTAAGCCGGAACATCTTAAAGAAATACTGAAGGCTTCGATTCCTGAGAATATGCATGTTGTGATGGGTATAAACGATTATTCTTGGACAGAAAAGTTGATTGGTGATGACGGGGTACTGAAGATTGCAATTGATGAGTTCCGCGGAACTGTCCAGTATTATATTGGTGAATATAATAGATTGCTAGCAGAAGGACTGACACAGGAGGCTGCTACTGTTCAACAGAAACTATGGTCTTACCGACGCAGCAAGGATGATAACCGCGGTAAAAATGAACTGATTGAGTTTCTTGTGAGAAACAATGTTCTTCCGAAGTATGGATTCCCAGTTGATACTGTGGAACTATACCAGAATACAAACGCGGCAACGGACAAGAAATTGCAAATGGTACGTGATTTACAACTAGCAATTTCTGAGTATGCTCCAGATGCTCAAGTTGTTGCTGACGGAAAACTCTATACAAGCCGGTACATCAGGAAACTTCCACAAACAACAGGACAAGATTGGGAGACGGCGTATATTGCTCAGTGTAAAAATCCATCTTGTCTTACATGGAACCATCGTTCAATTGAGCCGGACACATCTGGGGAAGAATGTGTTTCTTGCCATGAGATTATAGAGCGGTATAGATGGAAACAGGCAATTGAACCTAGGCGTGGCTTTGTGGCTGACGCAAAGCCAAAGGATGTTCCGATGCGGAAACCTGATAAGACTTATAGGAGCGATGATTTTTACATTGGAGATTCACAGCGCCAGGTAATGCAGAAATATTCTTTTGTTATGAAGGACGGCAATAAATTCCAGATGGAGACATCTATAAATGATTCCCTGATGGTTGTATGTAATGATGATTTTTATGTATGCCCTCATTGTGGATATGCGGAAAGTACATCGGAAAATATGGAAGATGCTAGCTTTAATTCATATCAGAAGACGATAGAGAAGAAGCATATTACTCCATGGGGAAAAACATGTGAGGTTAAGCTTATAAAAAATAAGCTTTGTCATGTGTTCCGAACAGATGTGGTTCGTCTCGTGTTTGCCACTCCGAAGGCAGGTAAGCAGGATGTCATGCTTTCTGTAATGTATGCACTATTGGAGTCACTTTCTACTGTGTTGGATATTGAACGGAATGATATCAAAGGCTGCCTGCATAAGGTTGTACTCGATAATAAAATGATTTATTCTATCGTGCTATATGATGCGGTTGCAGGTGGCGCTGGACATGTTAGAAGGCTTGTAACCGAATCTGGTGAAGTGTTCCAAAAGGTTGTCGATAAAGCTATCGGAATAACAAAAGGCTGTAATTGTTCGCCATCCTGCTACAGCTGTTTGAGAAATTACTACAACCAGAAAATCCATGATCTATTGAATCGAAAGTACGCATACGATTTTTTGGAAAACTATACAGGCGAACTTGAACCTATTAATGAAAACGAATTTTCTGATTCGGAGAGCGTAATTTCAATACAATGAATCATAATCTGACGCTTACTATGATTTAAAGGTTTCGAGTGTAATGTATTATGGTGGGCGCATAGCCCACCCAATACCAAGAAGTATGTAGTATAATCAAATGTGTCTGACAAAAAATGCTTAAACTAAATATTGCAAGACAATGATTAAAAGATGGGAGGAGAAAGTTATGGGAGGCATTGATTTTAGGATTGAAACAATCGACAAAAAAAAGACACTTGCATATTGCTATGCATCTGACAAATATACAGATGTTGAAGTGCCATCTGACGTTGAAGTTATAGGAAGTCGCGCATTTAATAATGATCATATCAGAAATATCATTTTACCGGAAGGATTAAAGGAGATAGGATATAGTGCAATTACTTGCAAAGCTCTAGAGAGTATCAAAATTCCAAATGGTGTTGAAAAAATAGACGAATTTGCATTTAGTGGTTGCAGTTCACTTGAAGAGGTGGTTCTGCCTGAGGGGATTGTTGAAATTTCAAGTAGGTTATTTGATAGATGTACAGCTTTAAAGAGAATTGTGTTTCCAAACAGTATCAGGATAATAAGTATGGATGCATTTTATGAATGCAACGCTCTTGAAGAGTTAGTACTACCTGAAAGACTGAAAGAATTGCCGGCAACCTTCATTAA
>OCVV011217708.1_pt1 | contig 19738 bp, 17 predicted proteins | sample 1539721 | NCBI WGS metagenome assembly OCVV01 (sample SAMN02144230, study PRJEB22623) | gut metagenome | biome: sheep rumen | host: Ovis aries | place: New Zealand
GGATCTTTTGTATATTGCGCATCAAAGCTTTGTTACGGACATGAAAATTATTTTGGCAACGATAAAAATCCTCTTCTTGCCTGAAAGCACCGAAGGCGTCGCGGTAGGCGCTACGACTGCGATGGATTATGAAAATGCAGCAGATAGTACAGAAAAATGGGAAAAACGGGAAGTAAATAAGACAGATTGAACAAATAATCGACCACTTCTGATGGAACGGAAGTATGTGTGCCTCCGGTGGAATGCTTATAGAAGAGGCTGGATTAATGTAGCAAACACATATCCGGGAAACAGTCTGTACTATGTGCTTTCGATAGTTTCAGGAAAGAACAGGCACATCAAGGAGACGGATAAAAACCGTTGATAGTTTCAGGCAAGAAGAGGTTGAACATGGATATGTAGATTTCCACACGGGTCCAGAAGAACACTGAGGCCCCTGTGGACGACTCAGAAATGGATGTCATGACTTGTCTGTTCTATTCGGAGAGTATCGAAGGGACGGGACCAGCCGGAGAAGGCATATAGCAGAGTGGAATCCGGCGGAAAAGGTCGGAGGGCGAAGCGTTGAAAGTTAGGCGGATGAAGAGTCCGAGTGAAGATAGATGGGAGCTGATCGGAATGATCAGAAAAATGAGAGAGTAGAAAGTTGCTGCTCCGAAGCTGAGAATTTGGGCTTCAGAGCATTTCACTATGTTTTGGGAGATTTGCTTCCCAAAGAAATTCACTGCAATTGGAGGATACATAATGGCAGATTCATTGAAAGTATGGCTTGTGAAAGAGGGCGAGGCCTTACCTACAGATGAAGGGCAACAGCGCCTTCTTCGCATGGGATTGATCGGTGAAGAGTTTGATAAAGTCGGCGCAAATATCATGTGGTTTGCATCGACCTTCGATCACAATCTCAAAAAGTTCCGTGTAGATCACACAGTCGAACTCCCTGTAAATGACCACTATTCAGTATGCCTGCTTCACGGCAGGAACTATACAAAAAACCTTTCCTTAGGCCGTATCCTCCATTTCGCAGATGAGCGTAAGCAATTTGGAACATTAGCAGAGACGAAACAAAAGCCGGACGTTATTGTGGCAGCCATGCCCAATATTGATCTGGCTCTTGCCGCTGTTAAGTATGGGAAGAAGCATAATGTGCCGGTTTTCGTAGATGTTCGTGATATGTGGCCGGAGCTTTATGAGGATTATTTCCCGAAATTCAAAAAGCTCGTCCATTACGCGATTATTCCTTTCAAAAAACAGCTTTCCTGGACACTTAAAAATGCAACAGGCATCTTTGGCACTTCTGAAAAGTTCCTCGGTTGGGCGTTGGGCTATGCAGGAAGAGAAAAGGGACCAAACGATAACTTCTATTACGTCTCCTATCCAGATACCAATGTTGAATTGACAGATAAAGATCTTAAGTATTGGTATGACATGGGTCTTTCGGAAGACGACACGATCTGTTGCTTCTTTGGCCAGTTCGGTCATGCTGTAAACCTTGAGCCGGTTATGTATGCTGCATTGGAAACGGCGAAGAAGAATCCGAAGATCAAATATGTCATATGCGGTATGGGTGAGAAGCTCGAAACCTATAAGCAGATTCTGAACGGCGCTGATAATGTCATTTTCCCCGGCTGGGTTGATCGGAAGCAGATTTGTGCGCTTGGGAAGATCTCTTCCGTTGGCTTGCTTTCTTACCGGAAGAACAAAAACTTCGAGTGGTCGATGCCTAACAAGTTCTGTGAGTATCTGGCGTTAGGCCTCGCCGTTGTCGTAGAGCCGACAGGGATGATGGCGGATCTCGCGGCAGAACATCAGATAGGATTCCGATATGACGATGAACATCAGTTGGCCGAGAAACTGCTCTACCTTGCCGATCACAGAGATGAAATCCCTGACATGAAGAAACGGGCAAGGGAACTGTATGAGCAGCAGTTTAAGGCGGATGTAGTTTACGGAAGAATGGTTTCCGATATCAGAAGAATTATCGGGAAGTAATAACGGCGGAGCCGGAGAAAGGAAACTGGTATGAAATTCAAATATGTTGTTGTTGGTGCAGGGCTGGCCGGGATTACCATAGCAGAGCGAATTGCAACGCAGCTTCACGAAAAGGTGCTGATTATTGAGAAGCGTGATCATATCGGCGGTAATGTTTACGATGAGTATGATGCGGCAGGAATTCTCGTCCAGATGTATGGACCTCACACCTTCCACACGAATGATAAAGAAGTCTTTGATTATATCTGCCAGTACTGCAACTGGCATGAATATCAGCACAGGGTACTGTCTTACGTAAACGGGAACTTCGTGCCGATGCCGATCTCCCTTGAAACAATAAACCAGCTCTATAACATGAACCTGTCCGAAGATCAGATGGATGCTTTCATCGAGAGCCGGAAGGTGAAAATCGATGAGATTAAAACAAGTGAAGACGTTGTTCTGAGCCAGGGCGGCCAGGATATCTACGAAAAGTTCTTCAAGTACTTCACAATCAAGCAGTGGGGTGTCGATCCGTCTCAGCTTGATAAGAGCGTTATCAGTAGGATTCCGTTCAGAAAGAATAGAGATACACGTTACTTTACAGACCAGTACCAGGGCAATCCGCAAGGCGGTTTCACAAAGCTGTGTCAGAGAATGCTTGATCATCCGGAGATCAAGGTACTGCTCAATACGGACTATAAAGAAGTCATCGGAGATATCGAGTACGAGAAACTGATTTATACAGGGCCGCTTGACTACTACTTCGATTATAAGCTCGGAAAGCTTAAATGGCGTAGTATCAAGTTCATTTTTGAGACCCACGACTGTGAATCATATCAGCCGACCGCAAGCACTCGCTGGCCAATGGATTATGAGTACACAAGAATAACTGAGTTCAAGAAGATGACCGGACAGAAGAGCGACAAGACCACCATCCTTAAGGAAATTCCCTGTGATGGTGAGGAACCTTTCTATACATTCCCTACGGCTGAGTGGAAAGCACTGGCGCAGCAGTACAGGGATATGGCGACGAAGGAGGAAGGCGTTATCTTCCTCGGAAGACTTGCTGAGTACAAATACTACGACATGGATGATGTTGTAAGGCGAGCGCTGGATGTGTTCGCTGAGATGTTGAAGTGAGAGCATGTCCGACCGTTTCGGGCAGAAAGCAATATAAGTCTGTTGAAGACAAGTAGTGAAAGAAACAGGAGAAGTGAGAACATGGTAAACGTAATTGGACTCGGTTACATTGGTCTGCCCACGGCGCTGATGATGGCCTCCCATGGAGTCGAAGTAATCGGCACAGACTACAACGCAGAACTGGTCGCCACTTTGAATGCAGGGAAAACGACATTCAAGGAGAAAGGACTGGACGAGTTGTTCCAGGACGCTCTGAACGCTGGAGTGAAATTCACCACAGAATATCAGGTGACAGATACGTATATTGTATCGGTTCCGACACCCTACGATAAGTTCAGCAAGAAAGTCGATGCCGTGTATGTAGTTGCGGCAGTTAAAGACGTACTGAAAGTGGCTCCGCAGGGGGCGACGCTGGTCATTGAATCCACAGTCAGCCCTGGCACCATCGAGAAGAGCGTAAGGCCAGTGTTGGAAGCAGAAGGTCGGACAGATATCAATCTTGTTCACGCCCCTGAGCGTATTATCCCCGGTAACATGGTATATGAGCTGCTCCACAACAACCGTACTATCGGTGCTGATGATAAGGCTATCGGTGAGAAGGTGAAGGAACTCTACGCTTCCTTCTGCCAGGGTGAGATCGTGGTAACAGACATTAAGACAGCCGAGATGACGAAGGTTGTGGAGAACACTTTCCGCGCTGTGAATATCGCGTTTGCCAATGAATTAGCCAAGATATGCCGTCATGACAACATGGATGTGTACGAGATCATCAAGATTTGTAACATGCATCCTCGTGTCAATATTCTTCAGCCTGGCCCCGGTGTCGGTGGTCACTGCATCTCTGTTGACCCGTGGTTCCTTGTTGGTGATTATCCGAGTCTTGCTAAGGTCATTGATGAGTCCATGAAGACAAACGATGGAATGCCGGATTTCGTGTTGAACCGCATTTACGAGATCATGAAGGAAAAAGGCATGACGGACATCACTCGTGTTGGTCTCTATGGTTTGACCTATAAAGAGAACGTAGATGATATGCGTGAGTCCCCCACACTCCAGCTGTTGGAGAGCCAGGAGCGACACCTGGCCACGGGACTGAAGGTCTATGATCCTTTCATTGAGAAAGATGTTGTGAAGAACCAGTACCATGATCTAGACGAATTCCTTGCAGCCGTTGATTTCGTAGTCATCATGGTCAAACACAACGAGATCAAGGAAAACATGGATAAGCTGACGGGCAAAGTGGTTCTCGATTGCCACAATATCATCAATCTGCCTGGCGTATACCATATTTAAAAACCTATGTTCTCCGGGATAAAAGGAGAACAACGCACTACCCCAACAATACTCAGCATCGACTCTGGCTGGCGGGTCAAACAAATACAGGCCCAGCCACCAGAGCGGGCGAGAATTATTGAAGGAGTAGAGCAAAATGGTCAATGTTATAGGACTTGGGTACATCGGTCTGCCGACTGCCCTGATGATGGCTTCTCATGGAGTCGAAGTAGTCGGAACCAACCACAGCCAAGGCAAGGTTGATATGCTGAAGGCTGGGAAAACGACCTTCAAGGAAGAAGGACTGGACGAGCTTTTCCAGGCAGCCCTTAATGGCGGCATCAAGTTCACCACAGAGTATCAAGCCGCCGATGTGTACATTGTCTCCGTTCAAACGCCATACGACAAATTCACCAAGAAGGTGGAAATGAAGTATGTGACGGTGGCGATTGGAGATGTGTTGAAGGTCGCCCCGAAGGGCGCAATCATTGTAGTAGAGTCAACGGTGAGCCCAGGATCAATCGATAAGTACGTCCGGCCTTACGTCACAGAGAAGGGCTTTAGAATCGGTGAGGATATTCATCTTGTACATGCACCGGAGCGCATTATCCCGGGGAACATGATCTATGAGCTGCTACATAATGATAGGACAATTGGTGCGGACGATCCGGAGATTGGTGAGAAGATCAAGAACCTTTATGCTTCTTTCTGTGGCGGAAACATCGTTGTCACGGACATTAAGACTGCTGAGATGACGAAGGTCGTAGAGAATACCTTCCGCGCTGTCAACATAGCTTTTGCCAACGAACTGGCCAAGATTTGCCGCCACGACGATATGGATGTATATGAGGTCATTCGTATTTGCAACATGCATCCGAGAGTGAACATCCTTCAGCCTGGCCCTGGTGTTGGCGGACATTGTATCTCTGTTGACCCATGGTTTCTGGTTGGCGATTATCCTTCACTGGCGAAAGTCATTGACGAGTCAATGCGTACCAACGACGGCATGCCTGATTTCGTGTTGAACCGCATCTATGAAATCATGAAAGAAGAGGGCATGACTGATATTACGAAGGTCGGCCTCTATGGTCTGACCTACAAAGAAAATGTCGACGATATGCGGGAGAGCCCCACTCTTCAGCTACTGGAGAGCCAGGAGCGTCATCTGGCAAATGGCCTGAAGGTCTATGATCCGTATATCACTACTGATGTCGTGCCAAACCAGTACCACGATATAGACGAGTTCCTGAATGCAGTGGACTTCGTGGTCGTCATGGTCAAGCACAACGAAATCAAAGAGAATGCAGAAAAGCTGAAGGATAAGGTGGTCCTTGACTGCCACAATATTATTCATCAGCAGGGAGTATATCATATCTGAAAGAGGATAAAAAGAAATGAAGGACATAGTATCGGTTGTTTTGATCGGATCGACTCCAAAGCCCAGAACGTATAAGAGAATTGCTGCATTACAGCAGATTTCAAAAGTCAATCTTCTGTGTTGGGACAGGATGAATGATACAAGGCTCAAAATCGACAGGGATGTTGATTATCCGATCTATGTCCATGAAATAAAAGCCGCAAATGATCCTCTGAAACGTATGGGCCCCTATATGCAGTTTACAAAGAGGGCACTAAAACAATTAGAAGATATTCAGCCGGATCTCATTCATGTTGAAGGCTTGGATATGCTTCGGATTGCGGATACCTACAAGAGGAAGAGTAAGAAGAAAGTCGTTGTGGTGTATGAAGTGCCAGACCTACGCAGGCTTATTACGGAGCCTCAGAAAGGTTTTGTTAAGAACGCCGCAAAGCTCTATGTCACCAGTTTGGAAAAATCTCTTTGCAATAGGGCAGATCTGATTATCATAACCTCGGAAATGTTCTATGAGACCCATTATAAGGGCATGGTTGATCGGTCGAAGTTCATTTACATTCCCAATGTGCCGGAGTTCAAAGCATTTACGGACTTCCACAAATACGATGGCGGGGAATACGTGATCGGATGGATCGGTGGTGTCAGGTACAAGGAACAGATGAAGAAGATGCTGAAGGCATCAGAGCAACTTGGCTGCAAGGTGCTTGTTGCTGGATATGAGAAAGAACCGGTCGAGATCGAGCCGATTTGTAAGGGAATGCCAAATGTGGAATGGACTGGAATGTATGACTATGACCGGGACGTTGCCACACTCTATGGGAAATGCTCTGTAGTATATGCGGTCTACGATGCCAGCATGGTGAACGAGCAGATTGCGTTACCCAATAAACTGTATGAGGCAGTCTATTGTGAACTTCCGATCATTGTTTCTAAGGGAACATATCTGGCAAAGGTCGTAGAGGAATGGGGCGTTGGTCTGGTAGTCGATTGTACCAGCCAGGATGAGATTACTGAAGCATTGAGAAGGCTTAGAGACGATAGAGATTTGTATGAGGGATTTGTGAAGCAGTGTAAGGCGCACCGGGAGGATATAAACCTTGAGAAGTATAATGATGAGCTTAAAGCAGTGATTCATGGTCTGATTTGAAAGAAATGGGTGCGGTAGTGATGAAAAGTATATGCGTAATTACAAAAGGCTATCCTTATAAAACAGATCCAACATATGCTTTTGTGCAACAACTTGTTGATGCCTGGGCAAGATCTGGTATTAAATGCTATGTGATATCACCACAGAGCGTGACTAAAAGTTTAGTCAGGAAGAAGAATATACGACCTACTTTTTGGTCATATAAGATAGATGGTCAGATTGTAGAAGTGTATCAACCTAAATATATTTCTTTATCAAGAACAAAAAAACAATGGTTGGGAGAAATTGTTTTTCAAGGATACTGCGTCGCTGTGGAGCGTATATTCAATCGCTTTATAAAGGGAAAGGTCGACTGCGTATACGGCCATTTCTGGTATTCTGGGATTTGTGCTGGCCGATTAGCAAGGAAATATGGTTTATGCGCTTTTGTAGCTTCTGGTGAGAGTACCATTGACATAGGGGATTTCATTAGCATAAAGAAACACAAAATGGAAGTTAACCACATTAATGGAGTAATATGCGTCTCTGGAAAAAACAAAGTTGAATCTGTGGAATTAGGCTTAACATCCGAGAATAAATGCTGCGTTATTCCCAATGCAGTCAATACAAGACTATTTAATAAAATTAATAAGCAAGAGGCCAGAAGACTACTTGGGTTTGATACCGATGCTTTCATAGTTTCGTTTGTAGGACATTTTGATGAACGGAAAGGAATATTACGAGTATCAGATGCACTGAATAAACTTGAAGGTGTGAAATGCATTCTTGTTGGGAAAGGACCTTTAAAGCCAAGGTGCAAAGGAATACTCTTCTCTGGTCAAGTGGAACATGATCAATTACCCTATTACCTATGTGCTTCTGATGTTTTTGTATTACCTACATTGGCAGAAGGGTGTTGTAATGCCATTGTAGAGGCATTAGCATGCGGAGTGCCTGTAATATCTTCAAATCTTTTATTTAATGATGAGATTCTATCAAGTGAGTATTCAATAAGAATTGATCCAAACAATATAGATGATATTGCCAATGCGATTAGCTATCTGAAAGAGAATAGAAAGGTGCTGGAAAGCATGGCACTGTATGCCTTTAAAAAGGGAAGTAAGCTAGATATTGATTCGCGAGCGAAAACTATAGTTGAGTTTATAGAAAAAAATGTAGAGTAATGATAAGAATAGTTTTGACCTGAAAGGATAATACCGATGCGACTAATGATTTCACTGAAAAGTACCAGTAAGTTTTTCTTTTTACTATACATGGTATTTTCTCAAGTGATTAAGATAGCAGTATTCCGATCCTCGGGAATGTCTATGATAATCTCTTATATATTACTTCTGCTTGCTGTATTCAGCCAACTTGCGTTTGATAAGAAACTGATAATCAATAATGCCATCAAGATATTTGTGCTGTTTGGTATTTTTGAGATATTGGCAAGCTTAATAGTGGCAAGAGATAGATATGAGGCGCTATCAACATTATTTGTGTACTTTGAATTTATGGTTGTGATGTATCTAATCAATCGGTATGTTGATAGTGAAAACTCCATTGAATTCCCGTTATATGCATATGTTCTAACAGCATTGGTGATGGCATTCTTTCAAATATTTCGAGGTGCTGGGATTAATAGAATAAGCATTTCTGATAGCCTGAATGTTAATACCGTTGGCGTACAGTTCATGTTTGCGGTCGGGTTTTTGCTGTTCTTATTCATACGAAAAAAGAAAACAGTTGTCAGTATCTCATTCTATGTTGGAATTGTTTTGCTGTTTGTATATTGCATCCTATTAACTGTATCTAAAAAATCAATTCTTGGGGTGCTTGTTCTAATTGTATTTTGGGCCTTGATATGCTATCGCGATGCATTTGAAAGAATCAACCCCTTCTTCCGAATGTTGCTTGTTGTAGCTATCATAGCTATTGGATATTTTGCATTTTTAATGTTTGCGACAAGAAATGTTTCCATCCAAGATAACATACTTTTGCGATTTAGTCGTATCAATGATATGTCAGATAACCTGAGCTCCGGAATGAGAGTCAGATTAATAGAGGAAGGATTTCAAACTTTTTTGGATCATCCCTTCTTGGGAGTTGGATTTAATAATAGTAGATACTATAATTCACTATCAACATATACACATTGTTTTTATATTGAAGTTCTTGCGTGTTCAGGGGTATTTGGTACAGCTTTGTTCGCTTTTGGATTGGGAAGCATCAATTCTAATCTTAGAAAAAAAGCAAAAGAAAACGGCTTTGTCACAAGAATCGAAGCTGCTGAAACCAAATATATGGTAGTTACATTTTGGGTGATAATTGCGCTAGGCGCTGTCCAGATTTTTTTCTATATGCATAATATTATGTATGCGATTTCGGTTATATTATCATATGGGTATATAAGCTATCCAGAACGCGGATGACAGTAAGGAGTGTTCTAAGAATGAATCCATTACATTCATTAGTTAGAGCTTTGATTCGAAGCGAGGCACTAAATTGGATGCCAGATAAACCATATATAAAATTGCTGTATTGGGCATATATGGGAAAACGTTTAGATCTGGATAATCCGACTTCATATAATGAAAAACTCCAATGGCTGAAACTACATGATCATAACAACTTGTACACTACGATGGTCGATAAGTATGAAGCAAAAAAATATGTTGCTTCCATTATTGGCGATGAGTACATTATTCCTACTTTAGGGGTGTGGGAGCGCCCGGAGGATATTGAATACGATATTCTCCCGGATAAATTTGTTCTTAAGTCTACGCATGACTCTGGTGGATTCATGATTGTAGATAAAACCGCTGGGTTCGATCGTTCAAAGGTAAATGAATTCTTCCGGAAACGCCTTTCACATGGCACTTGGCAGAAGCAACGAGAATGGCCTTATAAAAATGTTGTACCAAGAATAATCGCTGAAGAATACATGGAAGACAAGAAGACTAAGGAGCTTCGGGATTATAAGTTCTTCTGCTTTAATGGTGATGTGAAAGCTTTATTCATAGCAACAGATAGGCAAAGTAAAGATAATCCTACGGCTTTTGACTTCTTTGATTCTGATTTCAAATGGATTGACCTTCGTCATGGTCATCCAAATGCACCTAGAAGGCCGGAAAAACCTAAGAACTTTGAATTAATGAAAAGCCTTGCGTCTAAACTGTCTGATGGATTTGTTCAGTTGCGAGTTGATTTGTATGAAATCAACGGAAGAGTATATTTTGGAGAGCTGACCTTATTCCATCATGGTGGCATTACACCGTTTGACCCGGAAGAGTGGGATTATAAATTTGGAAAGTGGATCGACCTTACTAAAGTAAAAGTGGACGACCACCGTTGACGATTATTCTGAGGAGATACATTCATGAAAATAATGCTGCATGGGGCAACGAACATGAGCAATTATGGAGATTTTCTCTTTGCAGAATTTTTCTATCATAAGCTGAAAAAAGACGGCCACGATGTTGAATTCTACGCCCATCCACGCTACGGAATTAGTGATTACTTTGCCCGTTATTTGAAAGTCACTCCAGATAGACAGAATTATTGGGAGAGAGTAAAGCAGAGTGATTGTCTTGTTTTTATTTCAGGTGGATATTTTGTTGAGCCAAGAAAGCCGGGATTAATTGCAGAAGTGAAGCATTACGAGAGATACATGAAGCCGGCCACATATTTTCTTAGACATAATAAACCAATTTATGTTCTTGGAGTAGGTGCTGGTCCTTTTTCAAACAAGCTCTTTAGTTTACAAGCGCGAAAAGTACTTAATCATGCAACTGTAGTAACGGTACGGGATGAAGAATCAAAAAGATACTGTAATGCATTTGGTGTTCAGAACGATGTAATAATTACTTCAGACACAGCTTTATTAATTGGAGAATTCTTAAAGACGATAAAATCGAATACACCAAGATTTGAATTAGATGAAGGACGTAAGATGCTGTTGCTTCATCTTGACAGCAATTCTGAAGTGAAAGCGAAAATTCAAGAGGTCATTGTCCCTGCTATTAGATGCTTTTTGGATTACAATAGAGACTATTCTTTATATATTGCAGCAGATGGAGTTAAGGAGAATGCTTTATATGCAGAATATCAAAAAATGCTATCTGATTACCAGCCTAGAATATTAGTTTACGATGACCCTTGGGTATTAACGCGGCAGATAGAGCGTGCTGATCTAATTGTAACTACTAAATTGCACATGGGAATAGTTGGCTCTGCGTTAGGAAGTTCGGTTGTATCATTTCCGTTTGTTCCTCAAAAGACGAAAAGATTTTATAAGCAGATTGGAGAACCAGATAGGTGTATCCCACTTACTGATATAAATCAAGATATGGTTTTAGAGATGCTTGAGAAGTATAAGGATAGTAGAATCCAACTCCCGGAAGAGCTGATCGCAAAAGCAAGAATGAACTTGGAATTGCTACCTAGGAATTGATTCTTTGGAGATAAAGTATGCGTAAGAAGAAAGCACTGATAAACAGTCTGTTTTCAATGGCTTTGGAAGTTGTAACTATAATTGCAGGATTCATTCTTCCTAGGCTGTTTATTGGAACGTTTGGATCTGAAACCAATGGCCTGGTTTCATCCATAACAAGCTTTATTGGTTACATCACGCTTTTACAGTCTGGTGTTGGTACAGTTGCAAAAGCAGCAATGTATAAACCTCTTGCAAAAAAAGAGCATGATGAACTCTGTATTATTGTTCACACAGTCGAGAACTTCTTTAGGAAAATTGCATTAATAACAATTATTTACATTGGTGTTCTGTTTTTCCTTTTTCCAACACTGATTGCTCCCGAGGCAGGGCCTTTTATATATACTGGCTCTTTGGTAGTGATCATTGGGGTGAGTACAGCTGCACAGTATTTTTTTGGTATCACTTATCAGATGCTTCTTGAGGCGGATCAGAGATCATATGTATATTCGACAATTCAGATTGTAGCCGTTATATGTAATACCGTCATTTCTGTAATTCTAATAAAGTTAGGATGCAGCGTCCAGATAGTCAAATTGGGAAGTGCCGTTGTATATGTATTAAGGCCACTAGCGTTAAGTCTTTATGCAACAAGAAAGTATAAGATAAACAAGAGTGTTCCGATTAACAATGCGCTTATTAAACAGAGGTGGGATGGGTTTGCACAGGCTATAGCCTACTTCATTCATTCTAAAACCGATGTTTTTGTCCTCACACTATTTGCACGGTTTAGCAACATCATTAGCCTGCGGTTAGTCTCCGTGTATAGTGTTTATGCACTCGTTACGACTGGATTGACTTCTTTTGTCAGATCAATCGAAAGATCCGTTACTTCGGCATTTGGCAACATTATTGCACTTGAAGAGAAGGAGAATCTAAGAAGAACATTCGGCATATATAATACATTCATGCATGCTCTTTGTACGATTTTCTTTTCAACGGCCTCTATAAGTGTATTCAATTTTATTGGTGTATACATTCGGAATGTTACAGATGTTAACTACATCCAAAAAGCATTTGGTCTCATTATAATAACAGCAGAATACTTATATTGTGTTCGTTTGCCTTATAACAGCATTATTAATGCAGCTGGAAAATTCAAAGAAACTAAACATTCCGCTATTCTTGAGGCTGTCATTAACATAGTTATTTCTGTAATGCTTGTTGGAAGAATAGGGTTGGTTGGTGTTGCGATTGGAACTCTTGCGGCAATGATGTATAGAACTATTTCCTTCATTTTTTATTTGAGCAAAGATGTCATTGAATTTACTGTGTTATCTCAAGTAAAAAGATATCTTATCTCTCTAGGAACGTACTTTGGACTTATAGCGATTGCTTCTACTGTTTCAATAACCACTGAAAACTATTTTGAATGGGGCATCTATGCTGGATGTGTCTTTATAATCTGTTCGTTAACAACAATTGCTGTTAATTTAGTGTTTGCGAATGCAGATACGAGAGCAGTTGTAAAGACACTCCTGAGATGGAAAAAGAAGTAAAAGTGTTATTTGCCCAAAGATTCATCTGACAAAGGTTTTGAAGAGAGGTAACATCCTATGAAAAAAATAATGTGCGTATTCGGCACTAGGCCTGAAGCAATCAAGATTTGCCCTCTGGTTCTTGAGATGAAAAAGCGCCCATCTCTGGACGTTATAGTTTGCGTAACTGCCCAGCACCGTCAAATGCTTGATCAAGTCCTCACCACTTTTGGTGTAATACCGAACTATGACCTTAACATCATGAAGGACAGGCAGACCCTCTTCGATATCACGACTGGTGTGCTTAATGGGATTAAAGAAGTCTTGGAAAAGGAGAAACCGGATGTTGTTCTCGTACATGGTGATACATCAACAACCTTCGTGACCGCTCTTGCATGTTTCTATCTTCAGATTCCGGTCGGGCACGTCGAGGCCGGTCTCCGTACATATAACATCTACAGCCCCTATCCTGAAGAGTTTAACAGAGAAGCTGTATCCATCGTTTCCCAATTTAATTTTGCACCGACACCATTAGCAAAGAACAATCTCCTCCGTGAAGGTCGGAAACCTGAGAACATCTTTGTGACAGGAAATACTGTCATTGACGCAATGCAGCACACGGTCAAGGAAGATTACACCCATCCGGAGCTTGACTGGGTTGGGGACGGGAAACTGATCTTCATCACAGCACACCGAAGAGAAAACCTTGGTGAACCGATGCACCACATGTTCAGAGCTATTCGCCGAGTGTTGGACGAGCATCCGGATTGCCGTGCTGTGTATCCCATCCATATGAATCCAGTGGTTAGAGAAGCGGCGGAGCAGGAGCTTGGTGGATGTGACCGCATACACATCATTGAGCCAATTGAAGTGTTCGATTGTCACAACTTCGAGGCTCGTTCTTTCCTCTGTCTCACAGATTCTGGCGGGATTCAGGAGGAATGCCCGAGCTATGGCGTGCCGGTTCTGGTTATGCGTGACACGACTGAAAGACCAGAGGGAGTTGATGCTGGAACGCTGAAACTTGTCGGTACAAACGAAGAAGTCATATACAACACATTCAAGACGCTCTTGGAAGACGAGACGGAATACGTGAAGATGAGTAGGGCATGCAATCCCTATGGCGATGGTCATGCTTGTGAGCGTATTGCTGACATCTTAGAGGGAAAAGAATATAGCCCATGGGAACCGAAATAAGGTTGCTTTCAAAGCCTGATTCTATACTGCCATCGGTGTGCAAACATACGAGTCAATTTTCATGATGTATCAGGAGTATTATGGTTAATCCTAAAGATACAACACACTACCGGCTTACATCCGCAACAGTAAAAGAGCCCCATAGGATTGCTCTTGTCGCAGATACCCATGATATTGATCCGGAGCAAATTCTCAAAGAGTTGAACGACAGTTCTCCTGATGTTATAGCAATTGCTGGCGATATTGTAAAAGGGAAAGGTGATTTCCAGGTTTCATCTTCTTATCTCCCACAATTTGACAATGCAATCCAACTGTTGAATGGCTGCTCCTCAATTGCTAAAACTTATTTCTCATTAGGCAATCATGAATGGCTTCTAATGCCAGACGATTTAAAACAAATTGAAAAGACTGGTGTCACAGTTCTGGACAATAAGTGGATTAAGACCGGTAATTTAACTATTGGTGGCTTATCGTCAGCTGATGCGACAAGGTATTGGACGTTCAGAGACCATTACAATGGAGAGTACGAAAAACAGAGAAGTCTCCGGCAACTATTCATCCAGAGCGAAACTTATGCTGTGCGTAAGACACCGGATTATGAGTGGCTCCAGGAGTTTGAAGAACTGGATGACTTTAAGATTCTTCTTTGTCACCATCCCGAGTACTGGGCGCTTCAAGAGCCTTATTTGAAAAATCAACCTATTGATCTCGTCCTCTCAGGTCATGCACACGGTGGCCAAATCAGGATCGGAAATCATGGACTGTTCGCTCCTGGGCAAGGATGGTTTCCGAAGTATACGAGTGGCTTACATCAAGGCAAGTACGGGAAGATGATTATAAGTCGTGGTTTGGCAAATACGTCATGGGTTCCGAGAGTTCATAACTCAACCGAAATTGTTTACATAGACATAGTTCCCAGTCGATGATGCAGATGTATGATCACAAATGCAGATGACGGTTAATGTAGCTGGACAAGTAAGCCAGATTCCTCTGCCACTAAACAAGGCTTTGTGGCCTATATAATTACATATAACCGCTTATTTCTATACGAGAGGATACTGATGTGGAAAACTCAAAGATTTTTACAGAAGAACCGGAACAAGAGTTATGGCGGTCCCTATTACAATTCTCATATAAAGCAAATATAGACAGATATTTCCAGGAACGTCAGATTCCTATTAATGCGACTGACGGAGAGACGGATACTCTTGCAAACTGCATTGCTGGAGCTCTTTTACAAGCAGACGAATACTACAAGGCAAGTAAGAATGTCAGCTTACAGGTAGAACCGGTCCTGTTGTATTATGGAACTACAAATCTTTTATATGCCATGTCTGTTTTGCTCAACGGATCAGTCCCGCAGGTATCTAATCATGGCATGCACATAGATACTGATGGTGGGGAAACTTTTATTGCAGATACGAAGATCAAATTTGACCATTATTCTGATGGTGGCATACATGTTTTTGCTAGAGATTTGGGATTTCAACTGAATTTATGCGAATACAGTCCATGGCAATTAGGAGATTTCCTTGATTCGATAGCTGAGATAAGTGTTGACTTTGAGAGGTGTTATCAAGCCAAGAAATCCAATGTATTGCTTTTAGATGTTGTTAAAACCCCAGACGGAATGGTAGAGAAAATTTATCCACCGGAGGACAGTATCTTACAGACATTGAATCATATTGAAGGGTTCAACACATCTTACTTAAATCCCCAGGCTGCCCGTGATCGTTTTGGTAATGAATACATTGTTTTACACCATAAAATGAATGGTAAGGAAATACATCAAACAGCTTATTCTGGGCAACCGTATTTACAGGTAGCACATGAAAGAGGTGGAAAGCTAATCACAGTCACAAGGGAGCTTAATATGTATGTTTCCCTGTTTACCCTGGGGAGCTTATGCAGATATCATCCTGATATTTGGAATCCTTTTGTGACCCAGGATTCCACAGGAGAAAAGCTGCTAATAGAAAAGCTATTGTATTATTCTCGAAGAATGATTCCTAACATTGTTCTGAATAGAATCATGGGCAAGCAAATAACCTTTGTATCCGATAAATACATGCCAGAAGATCGTATTCACCTTGTCGGAGAACATGAAGTTAAAGAAATTGTTCGCAATGAAGTCCAATTGCAGATGAAAAAGGAACTTGCACAAACGGTCATCAGAATTAAGAGGGGGTGAGAGTAATGACAAAGAGTTTCAGAACCGCAGTGTTTGATCTTTGCAAACTGCTTTCAAAACATCCTCAATCGGAAAGTATACGAAAGACGATCCATGATATGACCGTTATTGTGGAATCGGCAGACGATGACTCTAGTATCATAAAGCGACCATCTCATGGGGATCTTGCTTATATCGGGTCACACCAACGGATTCAGTTTTTGGGATATCTACTAGCGGATGAATCTGTGGAGGACATCAACAAAAAGCAGCCGTTTCATGCGACCCATTTAGATGAGGATGAGCGAAATACAATAGAGAGTGCATATAAGGCAATAAGGCTGTTTATTGATCTGTGCATTGAGGATATCAAGATCAAGTACCCTAAAGCTTCAATAATGCTTGACCCGTATTTCCAATACAACAGTCCGAAGACAGAAGACAGTGTTGTGTCGTTTTTGAAAGAAGACGTTTTCCGGGAATGCGTTGAGGCGTTTAAAGAAGGAAAAGTATATAAAAAATTGATTAATAATGATGCGTTGCAGGTGCTAGAGAAAGTTGATGTTAATATGTTACGTCAGTTAGCATCACTACAGAAAAAGCAGTTCTCTGACGATCTCAAATCCATCACAAAAGAAACAGAGGAGTATTACCATAAGATCCAAACTAATTCAGGTATTGGAGCGGCGGATGTTTTGCTGACATATTCTATATATTGCTATGCGCTACGATGCTCACTTGAGATAGCTTCACAAATGTTTTTTGAGGCTATTTTAGGAGAAGATATGACTATTATGAATAACGACAATATCATGGATCTTTCTGATCATCATAGTGATATTGTCTATGAGAAATATGTCGTTCTTATACAAGATGTTTTGTTTGGAGTTGCAGGCGGGACTGTTGGTAGTCTTGCATTGCTTGTATGCGACCCGACGGATACGTACCATATTAAAGAGTTTGGGCTAATTGTCGCATTAACAGTTAGCTTTCAGAATGAATTTGGAAGCTCGTCCAAAGTAACCATGATTACCGTTGACGAAGAGTTAAACGAAATACACAGATTTACTGAAGCTATCATGGAGACCGATCTTGGAAAAAGCCCGGTCGTTTATCACGGGAAATAAGGAGCCAATCAGATGACAAAACAGCGTATTGAACTGAATGGAAAAACTATCCTCATAACCGGCTCACCGGGCTTCATCGGAGCAAATCTTGTAATCCGACTCCTCCAGACCCTTTCTTCCGGAACGGTTGTCTCTCTCGACAACATGAACGACTACTATGAGGTGAGCCTTAAGGAGTGGCGGCTGGATCAGATCAATACCGTAGCAGCTACATCCCCGGTCAAGCACGTGTTCATCAAAGGCTCTATCGGCGATAAGGCACTCGTCGGCTCTCTCTTTCAACAGTACCACTTTGACATCGTAGTCAATTTGGCAGCCCAGGCAGGCGTCCGTTATTCCATAGACCATCCGGATGTGTACATAGAGTCGAACATTATAGGTTTTTATAATCTACTGGAGGCGTGCAGGCATAATCCTGTTGAACACCTTGTCTATGCATCTTCTTCATCCGTCTACGGTGGCAACAAGAAGGTACCCTTCTCCACGGATGATAAGGTAGATAACCCCGTGAGCCTTTACGCTGCGACGAAAAAGTCAGACGAGCTCCTTGCTCATGCCTACAGCAAGCTCTACAACATCCCCTCCACTGGTCTTCGTTTCTTCACGGTTTATGGTCCTGCTGGTCGGCCAGATATGTTCTACTTCTCCGCGACAAAGAAGCTTGCTGCCGGACAGAAGATCCAGATCTTCAACTACGGTGATATGAAGAGGGACTTCACCTTTATTGATGATATCGTGGAAGGCATTGTTCGTGTTATGCGAGGTGCTCCAGAGAAAGCCAACGGTCCTGATGGCCTGCCGATCCCACCCTATGCTGTGTACAATATCGGCGGCGGACAGCCGGAGAACCTGTTGGACTACATATCTACACTCCAAGAGGAGTTGGTGAGAGCCGGAGTGCTTCCTCCAGATTACGACTTCGAAGGCCACAGAGAGCTCGTAGGTATGCAGGCAGGAGATGTGCCGATCACATATGCAGATTCTGAAGCGTTGGAGCGCGACTACGGCTTCACTCCAAAGATTGACATACGAACTGGTCTAAAAGCCTTCTCTGAATGGTATAAAGAGTATTACGGAGCATAAGTCTTCGTAGAAAGTAGAGAACATATCGTGAGATGTGAAGAAGTATACTTCGAGACCTATGGAAGAACCCCGGATGCCATAGCTTTCTGCCCGTACAGGATTTCTCCTCTTGGAGCACATATAGATCATCAGTGGGGGAAGATCAATGGGCTTGCAATTGATAAAGGTATCCACATCGCATATAGCCGGAAGGAAAACGGTGTTATTGAACTCCAGAGCTTGAACTTCCCGAAACGGGCGCAGTTCCATGTAAATTCAATTCCGGATGAGAAGGTAGGCGACTGGGCGGATCATATGCGTGGCGCTGCAAAGATGCTGCAGGAGAAGTATCCGCTGCGGTATGGCATCAGTGCTGTGATTGAGGGTACACTGCCGATTGGTGGGTTGAGCAGTAGTGCCGCTGTGATCATTGCGTTCATGAGTGCACTGGCCAAGGTGAACCGTATCCACCTTGATCCATGGGAAACCATCATGATGGCCAAGGCGGCTGAAAACAAATACGTCGGTGTAAACTGCGGAAAGCTGGATCAGAGCTGTGAAGTGCTTTGTTTACAGGACCAGCTGCTGTACCTTGACTGTGCGGATGACAGTTATCAGCTTATCCCTTGGACGGGGCCGAAGTTCAAAATTGCCGTGTTCTTTAGCGGATTGGAGCGTAGTCTTGCAACTTCTGCATACAATCTTCGCCAGGATGAGTGCAAAGCAGCAGCGTACAGCCTTCTTGCTCATGCCGGGTTAGAGTATGGCAAGTTCGCTGATACGAGATTACGGGATGTTCCCACACCGGTGTTTGAACAGTATAAGCATCTGCTTCCAGACAACTTCCGCAAGCGTGCGGAGCACTACTTCTCCGAATATCATCGCGCCGAAGAAGGTGCTGAGGCGTGGAGAAAAGGCGACCTTGAGACCTATGGGAAGCTGATTTTTGAAAGCGGACGCAGCTCTATAGAAAACTATGAGTGTGGTTGCCCGGAGTTAATTACTCTCTACAACATTATGACCGAAGCCGAAGGAATCTACGGCGGACGCTTCTCTGGTGCGGGGTTCAAGGGCTGCTGCATGGCGCTGGTGGATCCTGCGAAAGCTGATGGTGTGATGAGAACAGTCGAAGAGAAGTACCTGGCGGTCTATCCAGCGCTTAAAGGTAAATACCTCGGTGCACTGTGTGATTCTGCAGATGGGGTGAAGCTATGAAATGCATTATTCTTGCTGCAGGCTATGCTACACGGCTCTATCCGCTGACTGAGAACTATCCGAAGCCGCTGCTCAAAGTTGGTGAAAAGGCGATCCTAGACTGGCTTGTGGAT
>OCVV011317984.1_pt1 | contig 19731 bp, 15 predicted proteins | sample 1539721 | NCBI WGS metagenome assembly OCVV01 (sample SAMN02144230, study PRJEB22623) | gut metagenome | biome: sheep rumen | host: Ovis aries | place: New Zealand
TGGTCAGCCGCAACCGGGTCAGTATGGAGGACAGGGACAGTACGGTGGTCAGTCACAGCCGGGGCAGTATGGTGGACAACAGCCATACGGAGGTCAGCCACATCAGCCAACTCCGGGGATGACTTATAATGACACAGCATATACAGGTCAGAGTGGCACTGGATCTGCTTCTGCTCCTTCAACGCCTTCAGGTGGTGGGGGTAAGAAAACCGGACTGATCATAGGAATAGCAGCCGGAGCGGTTGCTCTTATCGGTATCATAGTTGCTGTAGTGCTGCTTTTGGGCGGAAAGAATATCAAGGGTGCTGAAGAGGTTTCCCTTAAATTTATGGAAAGCTTTGCTGAGCTTGATGCCGAGTCAATGACTGAGTGTTTCCCTATGGAAATAATTGGTACAGACGGTGAAGATGCTATATCAGAGATGACAGATGGTCTGGAAGAAATGGTTGATGAGCTTGAAGAATATAATGTGGAGTTCAGCCTTAAGGATATTGAAATCACTGATTCTGAAAGACTGGATCCTAAGCCTATAAATGAGGATTTCAACAAGGATTTTGGTCAGGATGTTAAGTTCAAGAACTGCGCAAAGGTTAATGTTACAAGCAAAATGTCAATGGAAGTTTTTGGACAGACTATGGATGAACCATTTGATGCAGAGTTTACATGTGCAAAGATCAAGAATAAGTGGTATATCATCGATATAGTATCAGAAGATGATAACGAAGATCTTTTCGGAAGTGATGACTTAGAAGAGGATACAGAGGAAGATACTGAAGAAGCTATTCTGGACGAGGATAAGACTGCAGAGGATACTGAGGAAACTACCGAAGCTGAAAAGGATACTACAGAGGAAGCAACCGAGCAGGATACTGAAGAAGCTGATAATTCCGGAGATGATTCGGATGAAATAGATACTATTAAGGAGGCTCTTGCCTATAATACGGCACCTTCCTATCTTGTAGATGTTCCTGAGGGAGTAGGCAGTGATCTTTTCTCACTTACCTTCAGCTTTGATGGTAAGGTTTACAGCCTTCCATGCTCAGTATCTGAGGTTCCTTCAGAATGGGTTCTGAATGAGGAATATTTCTATAAGGGAGATGAGGAGCTTGATCCCGGTGATACTACATCTTCAAACAGATATGAAAATGAAAAGTACGATGAATGGTTTGATTTCTATATTGCAACCTACAATCCTTCAAGCGCTGCAGGTGCAGTAGCATATGAGGATTCTTCTATATGTACTGTTAGTGCGGATATTAATTATGTAGATACTGATAGCTATCCTGATGCTGTTCTCCCGAAGGGAATCACGTGGGGATCATCTCTGCAGGATATATATGACTGCTACGGAGAGCCTTATTCGGTTTATGAGAGCTGGGATGGTGAAGGCTGTTCACTGACCTACAGTTCAGACCAGTATGATACTGTTTATCTGAATGTAGATTTTAAAAACGGTCTGACAGGCTTTGATATTTATAAATCTACCTGGAATGAGTAATAATTGAAAATATAATGCTGGAAGGAATATGAATAAGTACTATTCATGTTGATGTTCAGTAATAATAGGAGCCACTGCTTTAACTATATAGTGATGGCTCCTTTTGTTTGTCCTGTCCTCTCAGGTTATTTTTATTTGTTCTTTTATATTTGGATGATATGTGCTAAAATGGTTGCCGTTGGGTTTTTGAGGTATAAAATACTGCAAAGCCGGCAGTATTTGTATAAAAGATTATTAAAGACCGGTGGTCTAAGGAGGTAATATGGTTACAGCAGTTGTAGGAGCAAACTGGGGAGATGAAGGAAAAGGTAAGATAACTGATATGCTTGCTGAAAAGGCTGATATCATTATCAGATTTCAGGGTGGAGCAAATGCAGGTCATACCATCATCAATGATTATGGAAGATTTGCACTTCATACACTTCCGTCAGGAGTATTCTATGATCATACAACAAGCATCATAGGAAATGGTGTTGCTCTCGACATTCCTAAGCTTTTTAAAGAGGTAAAGGCTATAGAAGATGGCGGAGTTCCTGCTCCAAAGATTCTTGTTTCTGACAGAGCTCAGATGGTTATGCCATATCATGTTCTCCTGGATACATATGAGGAAGAGAGACTTGCAGGAGCATCCTTTGGTTCTACCAAGTCGGGTATAGCTCCGTTTTATTCGGATAAATATGCCAAGATCGGCTTCCAGGTTTCAGAGCTTTTTGCTGATGAGGCTACACTTAAGGCTAAGATAGAAAGAGTTATAGCTCAGAAAAATGTACTTCTGGAGCATCTTTATCATAAGCCTCTTCTTACAGTTGATGAGGTATATGCAACTCTTATGGAATACAAGGAAATGGTAAAGCCTTTTGTATGTGATGTATCTGCATTTCTGTATGATGCCTTGAAAGAGGGCAAGAACATACTTCTTGAGGGACAGCTTGGCTCTATGAAGGATCCTGATCATGGAATCTATCCTATGGTAACATCATCTTCAACACTTGCAGGTTACGGAGCAATAGGTGCCGGTATTCCTCCTTATGAGATAAAGAGGATCGTTACAGTATGTAAGGCTTATTCAAGCGCTGTAGGAGCAGGCGAGTTTGTCAGCGAGATATTTGGCGAAGAGGCAGATACTCTGAGAACTCATGGTGGAGATAAAGGTGAGTTTGGAGCAACCACAGGACGTCCACGCCGTATGGGCTGGTTTGACTGCGTAGCTTCCAAGTATGGCTGCAGACTTCAGGGTACAACAGATGTTGCATTTACTGTACTGGATGCACTGGGATATCTGGATGAGATTCCGGTATGTGTAGGCTATGAGATAGACGGTGAGGTTACTACTGACTTCCCTGTTACAACAAAGCTTAAGAATGCAAAGCCTGTATATAAGGTTCTTCCGGGATGGAAGTGTGATATAAGAGGTATCACAAAGTACGAGGACCTTCCGGAGAACTGCAGAAACTATATAGAGTTCATCGAGAAGGAAATCGGTTTCCCTATCACTATGGTTTCCAATGGTCCGGGAAGACATGAGATTATTTATAGATAAGAGTGACATTTGATACGAAAATGAAAATGGTTTTGTATCAGTGTCCATAAGTTGGAATAATTAATATTGAATAATGTGAAAAATGTTGTGGATGCCAGAAGTTTATTCTGGCATCATATGTTTTAGCTTATATGGAGGGGGATATGCATCAGTTCAAATTACCATATCATTTAATTGTAGATGAAGGAATATTCGGAAGGATTCCTTCTGTTATGGAGGATGTGGATGCAGGGATTGCATCAAAGAAAACCATCATAGTTACAGAAGAGAATCTGAAGGGTATATTTGAAAATATTTTAAAGGGTATAGAGGAAAGCTTTACTGACAGTGAGATGTACCTGATACAGCAGGCAAGCTATGATAATGCGGTCAGCCTTGCGAAGTATATAACCATGAATGATATCAAGGTTGTTATAGGCTTTGGTGGAGGAACTGTTCTTGATCTTGCCAAGTTTGCTGCATTTGTCAGTAAGGCGAGGCTGATATCTCTTCCAACCACACTCAGTAATGACAGTCTGGCATCGCCGGTTGCAGTACTGGGAACAGAAGGAAAGGCACGTAAGACCTTCAAATGTACTATCCCTGATGCTATTCTGGTAGATGCAAATATCATTATGAGTGCACCGACCAGACAGCTTCTGTCCGGAATAGGTGATACTGTCAGCAAATATACAGCTCTTAATGACTGGAAGATAGCCCATGTTAAGGGTGAGGATCATGTTGATGACTTTGCCTACATGATATCAAAGATGGCATTTAACTCTATATGCTATAATGATCAGAAGGAGCTGAAGAGTATTGATTTTATAAAGAGACTTACTCAGGCGCTGGTTATGGGCGGGCTTGCAATGGAGATAGCCGGAACCTCCCGTCCGAGCAGTGGCAGTGAGCATCTGTTCTGCCATGCACTTGAGGAAAACTTTGCAGAATATGTAAATGTACCTCATGGTATAGCAGTTGCAATGGGAAGCTACGGAGCGTGCAAATTCCAGAACAGGAATATAGCCAAGATTACCCGTATCATAAAGGAATATGGGATACCGGTAGTACCGTCAGACTGGAAGATTACGGAGGATATATTTATAGGTGCATGGCAGACGGCATCTGCATCACGACCTGACAGATATACCATTCTTAATGAGACGGACCTTTCTGCGGAGAGGCTTAGAAAGCTATATTATGAAATGGAAGATGTATTTGCTAATCCAAACTAGTGCATTGAATTTAAAATAACCAGACCAAATGCCTCTCTGCTTAACCGGGTGGCGCAGTTCCAAAAGTCTCAGCATAGCCTGCTATCCTGTGCTTTTGAAACTTCACTCTCGGGTAAGCATTCTCAGCATTTATCCGGTTATTTTGCAAATGATGTACTAGGTATATCCATACAGTCCCCTGACAGATACTTCTCCGAATCTTACCGGAATTGTTTTTCTTGAAGAAAGTTCTTCGACGATAAGAGCGCCGGACATATCTATTCCTCTGGATATATAATGTCCATCCGGGAAATCAATATTTTCGCTGGTAAGGATTACCTCTTTATCTTTACTGATGAGAAGGCTGTTATATCTGTCAATTATGAAACCCAGATTAAGGGTTTCCTCGTAGGTCGATATAAGCTTTGTTAGTGCTTCGGTAACAAGGGCTGCAAGAATTCCTCTGTCTATAATGGCACGACCTTCTATAGCGAGGGAAGTTGCTTTGTCCTGTATTTCCTTCGGGAAGGAGCTGGCGTTTACATTTATTCCTATTCCGCAGATTATATAAGGATATTCAAGCTCTGTGAGAATTCCACAGAGCTTTTTGTTATTAATAATCACATCATTTGGCCATTTGATATAAATATCAGGGAGTGCGACGCCATACCTTTCTGAATATGTCTTTATGGCTTCTGTAACGGCGAGAGCGGCGAGTATAGTCACTCCGGGTATGCATTCTCCGGGAAGTTCGGTTTTATGTACCAGAGACATACTTATATTGGTAGAGGGTGGACTGCTCCAGCTTCTTCCCATTCTTCCGCGCCCTGATACCTGCGTGTCGGCTATAAATAGCATGGGTGATGCTTCACTGCATGCTGCTGAAGCACCATCTGACTCATACATTTTATTTCTGATTAGCTTCTTGGCTTCATCGTTTGTGGAACCTATTTCATCAAAGTAGTAAAGCTCTGATATGGTTCTGTTATCGAGCAATTCTTGGAAGTCGTTTTTATTCATATTTCCCTCTAGTTTATCTATGAATGATAGTTCTATTTTTTCTGTTTATAATCCAATTCGTTTTGTGTTTTTATATCTGCTTCTATTCCGATTTGTTTTGTGTTTTTGATATCTACTTCTGTTTCTGCCTCTGTTTTGATCTCAGGATCCTCTGTGGGAATGCTTTCTGAAAAACTACCTGAGTTAGTGCCTGAATTGTATTTTTCAACATTTCCATTAAGACAGGTTCTTTCGTCAAGGAAGTTATATATTTTTTCAGCCACATCCTTCTTAAGAGAAAAGGGCAGTACATAGTCGGTTTTGCCAATAGTTATATGTATAAGACTATATAATATCTCATTTTCCGGAATGATATGTGAAAGGTTTGTTATGTCACTATATTTATATACCTTATCGCCATACCTTGTATGAACTGTAAAGTCGGTATCCCGGAATTCATAGTCCATATTATATGCGCCGGGTCTGAAGGAGTTAATGAACAGATATATTCCGTATATCAGAAGTGCAAAGGCGAGTATCGTTCCCAGCTTGTGGCTTCGTCCATATCCCAGTATAAACATAACTACCTGAGAAGCGCAGACGATTATTACAACTATACCGAGTAATCGGTAGGTCAGTCTTGTTCTTTTGCTTTTTTTTACGTGATAATTAATCATATTACAATCCTATACAGTCTTATGAATTAGATGTGATGAGGCAGAGCCCCTTTAAAGTAACTATAAATTGTGATTCTATATGTTTGATGCATTAGTTAATCTGATAAATAAAATACTGCTTTTTATCATACCATATTGTGACATTTAATGAAAAGATAAAAACATGGGGACAAATAAATTATTGTATGCTATATTAGTTAGGTATGTTCGGTAAAGCACCGGAGTAAAGTATAAATATGATAAGGGAGAAGCATATGAAGGCAAATTTTTTTAATTCAAATCTGTTTAGAATAATACTTATTCTGCTTGTTATTGGTGTGATGCTTACTGCATTTGGAGTGTCTGATTTTATTGACTCACGTAAGGAACCCATAAAGTATGAAGAGCTTACTGCTACGCAGCTTAAGAAGGGTGCAATAATAGAGGGGGATATATATTACAATCTGGGACAGTTTGAGACCATAGAGCACCAGAAGAATGGTGTAACACAGAGTACAGATTACAGATATGTTATTCCAATCGGTGATGATTTCTATGCTGGTTTTGAGGCTCTTAATAATGAGATGGTAACCAGCCTTGATACACAGACTGATGAAACCTATGATTATCTGGATGGGAAAATAGAGGATACAACAACAGTTGTTCATTTCACCGGTAAGGTTCAGAAGCTGAATGATGAAGACTATGGCTTTTTTAAGGAGATGATGGTTGACTATCTTGGATTTACAGAAAGTGAATTCACTGAAAAGTGTCCGAAGTATCTTATAGAGGCAAGAGAATTTGGCAAAACTACTCCTCTTATGTTTGTAGGCATAATACTTTTACTTATAGCAATAGGGCTTATAGTATTTGTTGTTTTACAGTTTAAGAAGGCATCTTCAACAGCAGGAGCCGGAGTAAGGTCAGTGCCGGGAAATTCATATGATGCAAATTCAATGATGAACCAGGGACCAATGGTGAATCAGAATCCAACGATGAACCAGGGACCAATGGTGAATCAGAATCCAACGATGAATCAGGGACCAATGATGAATCAGAATCCAACAATGAATCAGGATCCGATGATGAACCAGAATCCAACGATGAATCAGAATCCAACGATGAATCAGAATCCAACGATGAATCAGGATCCAATGATGAATCAGGGACCACAAACAGATGATTATTACGGAAATAATTCAAATTATTAAAAAATTGCAGAATACTGTATAGTTGACAGGATTATTCCTGAATCATAAAAGGGTAAGAATATGATAAAGCTTATAGCAAGTGATATAGATGGAACGCTGGTTCCGGACGGAACTCATGAGATAGATAAAAGAATCTATGATGTGATCAGAAGACTGAAGGCTCATGGAATAACCTTTGTAGGTGCCAGCGGAAGGCAGTTTGCCAGCATGGCAAAGCTTTTCGGTCCGGTCAATAAGGATATATATTATATAACCGATAATGGTTCTATACTCCGCGATTATCGTGAGGTCTATAATATGAATATCATAGAGCGTCCGGTTCTTATGGAAATGATACGGGATGCCAAGAGGCTTCATGACTGTGACATCATGCTGTGCGGCAGGGATACAGCGTACTGTGAGGATAAGAGCCCTATGTTCTACTGGCTCAGGGATTCCTACAGATTCAATATTCAGGTTCTGGGGGACTTTGAGAAGAATCTGAATGACGATATAGTTAAAATGTCTATATATCATGTGGATAATGCAGAGAATATAGTAAATGAGTGGTTTACTCCAAAGTGGAAGAATGAATTTAAGATCGCCAGTGCCGGTATCATGTGGATGGATATAGTATATCCGGATGCCGATAAGGGAAGCTCTCTCAGGATACTTCAGAAGAGGCTCGGAATAACACCGGAGGAGACGATGGCTTTTGGTGATAATATTAATGATCTTGGGCTTCTGGCTGCTGCATCTCATAGCTATGCTATAGGCAGTGCCAGAGAAGAAGTAAAGCAGGCTGCAAAGCATATAGCCCCACCTCTTTCTGAAAATGGAGAGACGGAGGTGCTTCTGAAACTGCTGGAGGAACTGGATAAACAGTAAATGAATGACTATCAGACTGTGATGAGACTTTTGGAACTGCGTTAATTATACGAGGAGGAAAAAACATGGAAAAAATCAAAATGACCACCCCACTTGTTGAGATGGACGGAGATGAGATGACACGAATTCTCTGGAAGCTTATAAAGGATGAACTTCTTAATCCTTTTGTGGAGCTGAATACTGAGTATTATGATCTGGGACTTGAGCATAGAAATGAAACTGATGATCAGGTCACAGTAGATGCATCGCATGCTACGGAAAAATACGGAGTTGCTGTTAAATGCGCTACCATTACTCCTAATGCTGCCAGAGTTGAAGAATATAACCTTAAGGAGATGTGGAAGAGTCCGAATGGTACTATCAGAGCTATTCTTGATGGTACTGTATTCAGAGCTCCTATTCAGGTGAAGGGTATCACTCCTTGTGTACGTAACTGGGAGAAGCCTATTACTATAGCAAGACATGCTTATGGCGATGTATATAAGGCAAGTGAGATGAAGATACCGGGACCGGGAAAGGTTGAGCTTGTATATACTGCGGAGGATGGTTCTACCGAGTCTGTTCTTGTTCATGAATTCAAGGCGCCCGGAATAGTTCAGGGTATGCACAACCTTACTGCATCTATCGAAAGCTTTGCAAGAAGCTGCTTTACATATGCGCTTGATACAAAGCAGACTATATGGTTTGCAAGCAAGGATACTATTTCCAAGAAATATGATCATACCTTTAAGGACATATTCCAGGAAATATTTGATGCTGAGTACAAGGAAAAGTTTGAAGAAGCCGGAATAGAGTATTTCTATACACTTATTGATGATGCAGTAGCTAGAGTTATGAAATCCAAGGGTGGTTTTATCTGGGCGTGCAAGAACTATGATGGGGATGTAATGAGTGATATGCTTTCATCTGCATTTGGCTCACTTGCCATGATGACTTCTGTTCTTGTTTCACCAAAGGGCTACTATGAATATGAAGCAGCTCACGGAACTGTTCAGAGACATTACTATAAGTATCTGAAGGGTGAAGAGACATCCACTAACCCTGTAGCAACTATATTTGCCTGGACGGGAGCACTTCGTAAGAGAGGTGAGCTGGATGGCAATGCTGCACTTATGGAATTCGCCGATAAGCTTGAGAAGGCAACCATCAGTACCATCGAATCAGGCACTATGACAAAGGATCTAGCGCTTATTACAGAGCTTGAAAATGTTACAACTCTTAATACTGAAGACTTCATAAAGGCTATCAGGGCAAGTCTTGAGAAGATAGTTGGCTGATAGTTAGTAATGAACTGATACTAAGTATAGAATAAGAGTTTTTGGAAAATACTTTGGTTTAGTGATATGAATAACTGTTATTAAATAACAAAATGGAGCGGTTTTCAAAACTGCTCCATTTTGTTTTTATTATGTAATATTTTGTATTAGAATGTTTTGTATTCAGGCGCTGCATGACAGAAGGCTTTTATTTTCTTTCTGTGATAGGAACATATTCCTGATCTGTGGCAACTGACATATAGGCAGGTCTGATTATCCTTCCCTTGGTTGTCAGCTCCTCGATACGGTGCGCGCTCCAGCCAGCTATACGGGATATAGCAAATAGTGGTGTGATGAACTCCTCCGGGATATTCATCATGCTGTATGCGAAGCCGCTGTAGAAATCAATATTTATGCAGACAGGCTTATGAGTCTGCTTGTTGGAATTGATTATCTCAGGTGCCAGTCTTTCCACGGTTTTGTATAGATGAGCCTCATTTTCACGTCCGTTTTTTTCAGCCAGTGCAAGGGTGTATTTTTTAAGTATCTGGGCTCTTGGATCGGACAGGGTGTAAACTGCATGTCCCATTCCGTATATAAGTCCGGATCTGTCAAATGCTTCTCCGGAAAGTATCTTTTTCAGATAAGCGGCTATTTCCTCATCATCATACCAGTCTGATACATTTGCCTTTATATCATCAAACATTTTCTTTGCTTTGATGTTGGCACCGCCGTGCTTCGGACCCTTGAGGGAGCAGAGCGAAGCGGCCACGGAAGAGTAGGTATCAGTTCCTGATGAGGTTACTACATGAGTAGTAAAGGTGGAATTGTTACCACCGCCGTGCTCGGCATGAAGTATAAGAGCCATATCCAGCAGAAGAGCTTCGGCAGGATCATACTTTTTATCCTGTCTTATCATACGCAGGATATTTTCTGCGGTTGACAGCTCCGGCTTTGGATTATGGATATATAGTCCTCTTCGCTGTAGAAAATGTCTGTAGGACAGATATGAATATACTCCGATCATAGGAAGAGTAGCTATAAGATTGATACTCTGCCTGAGTACATTGGTTATGGATATATCATCGGCGTGCTTATCATATGCATTCATGGCAAGAACAGCCTGAGCCATGGCATTCATTATATCTCTGGTAGGGGATTTGAGAAGTACATCCTCTATGAAGTCGTTGGGCAGCTTTCTGCTAAAGCCAAGAAGTGCCTGGAATTTCTCCAGCTCCTGTGGATTCGGAAGACTTCCGAAGAGAAGCAGATATACTGTTTCCTCAAAACCAAAACGATGGCTGTTTGTAAATCCTTTGACAAGCTCCCTGATGTCGATTCCTCTGTATCTGAGTTCTCCTTCGATGGGGATGATCTCTCCATTTTCCTGTCTGGAGCCGTTTACAGTGGAAATCTCTGTAAGTCCGGTAAGGACACCCTTACCATTTGGCTCCCGGAGACCTCGTTTGACCTGATATACATCGTAAAGCTCCGGGTCTATTTTGTTACTTTTTTCGCACAGCTCTGAAAGCTTATGTATCTCTCTGGCTGCGGTATTTGCGGTAAATTCCGGCATGATATACTCTCCTTGATCGCATGACCTAAGTGGCTGCGGATTCTATTATAAATATATTGTACTTAGATTATCTTGTTTGTGCTGCAGAATGATTATAAGCAGTTGGCGTTTTTTTATAAACTGTCCCTTAGTGCTATAAGGCGGTATTCGTAATTAACAAAGTTCGCAAGTGAAGCTGTTTCCGCACCGGCACACAGCTTGTCAGCCATACATACTATTCTGCCCTCGGTGGTTCTTGGGAATCTGGTTAGATTAAGAGGAAACATGTGACAGAATATTATATCTGCTTCAGTCCTGTTGATGGGAAAGTCTCTTCTTGCATTTTTAAGGGACTGTCTGGCGTGGGTGAAGCCGTGAACTGAATGATTCTCGGACTTGTCGTGCCAGTCATACAGGAAGTAGTCATGAAGGAGAGCTCCTCTTATGAGACTCCTCATATCAATATTCTTCTTGCTCCTCAGTGCAAAATAAACACTTACATATGCTACAGCGAGAGAGTGATGATGAGTAGTTGTGGAGCCATGCTGTATGAACGCCTTTTCCTTCTCAAACCTTGAATCATCGATTATGTCTGCGCCGTATTTATATACAAGCTTTATTATTTCCGGATTAGTGCATATAGTTCTCAAGTTGAGCCTCCTATGGAAATATCTCATATGTCAGCGATGTATGCTTCTATTCATGGTTAACTCAGAATACCATAAATAGCAACGCTAGTATATCATCTTTTCTTTGAAAAATCGATAGTTGTTGAAGATAAAAATAAATTCATGTATAATCAGAGGTTGTATCACAACTGATTTGGTAGAGTTCAACTTACAGGAGGCTGAAATGGTAGATAATGGTTTGATGATGCAGTATTTTGAGTGGTATATGAAAAGCGAGCCGGCTCTTTGGGCTTCACTTAAGAAGGATGCCCAGAAGCTTGCTAAGGTTGGAGTTACTTCCCTCTGGCTTCCACCGGCATATAAGGGGGCTGCAGGAGTAGAGGATACAGGCTATGGCGTATATGATCTGTATGATCTTGGGGAGTTCAACCAGAAGGGTACTGTAAGAACCAAGTATGGAACCAAAAAACAGTATATAGATGCGATAGAGGCTCTTCATGCTGTCGGAATAAATGTATATGCCGACATCGTTCTCAATCACAAGATGGGTGCTGATGAGGTTGAAGAGGTTTCTGCAAATGAGTTTAATGATAATAACAGATACCAGATGATTGGAGAGGGAAAGACTATAGGAGCATGGACTAAGTTTACATTCCCCGGCAGAAAAGGCAAGTATTCTGATTTTACCTGGAACTGGACTCATTTTGACGGAATAGACTGGGATCAGGATAATCTTAAAAAGTCAATTTTTAAGTTTGCAGGAAAAGAATGGAGTAAAGAGGTTGATGAAGAAAAAGGAAACTATGACTATCTGATGGGAGCGGACATAGACTTTGAGAACAGAGAGGTCTATGATGAGCTGGTCAGATGGGCAGTCTGGTACATCGAAACTACCGGTGTAGATGGACTTAGGCTGGATGCCATTAAGCATATACCTGCATCCTTCTATAGAGATTTTCTTCATACGGTAAGAGAACAGACCGGAAAAGAGCTCTTTACTGTTGGAGAATATTTCAGTGGAGATGTAGGGAAGCTTCTTCATTATCTTGATGAGATAAGACTGGAGGCGTCGCTTTTTGATGTTCCTCTACATTATAATCTGTATCATTGCTCCAAGGCTGGCGGAGCATATGATCTCCGAACCATACTGAATAATACACTTATGGTCAGAGAGCCGGTAAAGGCAGTTACATTTGTTGATAACCATGATACACAGCCGGGGCAGAGTCTGGAGTCCTTTGTTGAGGACTGGTTCAAGCCTATGGCATATGCTATAATCCTTCTGAGACAGGAAGGCTATCCATGTGTATTTTATGGAGATTATAAGGGGATTCCGCATGATAAGGTTAAATCCAAGAAGACTCTTCTTGATAAGCTGATGAAGCTTCGTAAGACCAGGGCTTATGGAATCCAGCATGATTATTTCGATGATCCGGACTGTATCGGCTGGACCAGAGAGGGTGATGATGAGCATAAGGATTCCGGACTTGCTGTAGTTATATCTGACGGCAAGGGCGGAACCAAGAGAATGTATGTCGGTCAGAAGTTTGCAGGAAAGCATTTCTCTGATGCTATGGGTAATGCAAAGTATAACATCAAGATAGATGAATATGGATGTGGTGAATTCTACGTAAACAGGGGCGATGTGGCTGTATGGATTCAGAAAGAGCCGGCCAGATAGAGAGGGTTAGGAGATGGCGAAAACCATTAAGACGGAAGCTGTAAATGATTTGTTTGATGCGATTATGACACTTGAGAACAGAGAAGAGTTCTACAGTTTTTTTGAAGATATCTGTACTGCCAATGAGATACTTTCGATAGCTGAGAGATTTGAAGTGGCGAAGCTTCTGCATCAGAATAATACATATATAGAGATAGCAAAGAAAACCGGTGCATCAACTGCGACTATAAGCAGGGTAAACAGATTTCTTAGCTATGGAAATGGCAGTTGTGATTTTGTTTTTGATAGAATGGGGATTAAGAAGGATCCGGATTCTGATATAGATGATAAAAAGGAGTGATATAGCTGGTGGACCCCGGTGTCATTATAGAGCTGGTAACGCTTGTAATACTGCTGGTGCTGTCGGGATTTTTCTCGTCGGCAGAAACGGCACTTACTACTGTGAGTCTGAATAAGCTCAGGACTGTTGTGGATGAGGGCGGCAGAAGAGCCCGCGCTGCGACAAGAGTTATAAAGATGAGAGAGGATTCTTCGAAGCTTCTCTCTACTATTTTAATAGGAAATAATATCGTTAATATTTCGGCATCTGCTCTGGCAACAGTGCTTTGTACTAATCTTTTTGGAAGCAGATTTGTAGGATATGCTACAGGTCTGCTTACATTTTTTGTGCTTATCTTCGGAGAGATAACGCCGAAAACTATTGCATCAGTTAATAATCTTACCTTATCACTTATATTTTCCAGACCTGTATTTATACTGATGTTTATTCTCACACCGGTTATATGGCTGCTCGATAAGATCTGCAGAGGAATATTCTGGATACTCCGTGTTGATCCGGATAAGAATCCTGACCAGATGACAGAGAGTGAGCTGCTTAAGATAGTTGATGTGAGCAGTGAAGAGGGTGTTATCGAGGATTCTGAAAAGGAAATGATCCGAAGTGTGGTGGATTTTGGAGATGCGGTATCCAAGGATGTGATGATTCCAAGAACAGATATGGTCTGCATTGATGTGGAGGCGCCCTACGAGGAGCTTCTGGATATTATACAGGAGGAAAACTATTCGAGGATTCCTGTGTATGAGCAGTCCAGGGATCATATTATTGGAATCCTGTATGTGAAGGATCTGCTGCTGACCAGAATCAGAACCGGTCAGGGAGAGATAAATGTACGGGATATCATGCGAGAGCCTGTATTTGTATATGAGTATCAGAAGACGGCGAAGATATTTGAGGATATGAAGGGCAAGTCTGTAACTATGTGTATAGTTCTGGACGAATATGGTATCACGGCTGGTCTTATAACCATGGAGGACCTTGTGGAGGAAATTGTGGGAGAAATCAGAGACGAATATGATGAAAGTGAAAATGAGAATATCCGCGATCTTGGAAATGGCCATTTTGATGTAGATGGTTCAGCAAGACTTGATGATCTTAGTGGTATCATTGGCGCTTCTCTTGAATCTGAGAATTATGACACAATAGGCGGTCTGATGATAGAACTGCTGGATAAGCTTCCGGAAGAGGGAGATATAGTTAAAACAGATAATGTAACGATCAAATGCCTGTCATTCGTGAAGAATCGTATTGAACGGGTTGAGCTTTATGTTGAGCCAAATGATCAGGAAGAGAAAGAAGAGTGACCTTACTGATAAGAAAGGAACCGTGGAAAGCTTGAGTGATAAATCAATGAAAGATCCTAAAGACAATAAAAAAGAAATAAGGGAGAAGCTCAGTCTGGATTTTATAGTTCCGGAGGATATTCCGGATGAAGAGATGTTCATGGAGCAGGTGACTTCCTTTATGGAGGAGCATCTTCGCAGCAACCTTCGCAGTGAGGAGGAAAAAACTCTGACGAAGACCATGATCAATAATTATACCAAGAACAAGATGATGCCTCCGCCTGTAAAGAAAAGATATTCCAGAAAGCATCTTATATTTCTGATATATATTTATTATATGAAAAATGTTATGAGCATCAGTGACATATTAAAACTCATGGAACCCCTTATGAAAGAAGATATAACTGATGACATGCTTTATGATATATATCAGAAAACCTTTGAAATGGAGAAAACCCAGTATTTTAATATTGAAGAAAGTGTTATAAAAGCATCCCAGATTACTGAGAAGAAGCTTTCGGATATGGACGATGAGAGGCTGAAACAGATGCTTTATATCTTCATGCTGGGATATGATGTCTATAGTAAGAAAAGACTTATAGAAAAACTCATAGATGAGCTTGACTAATGGCTGTATATGGGATAAATTGTTTTGCCGGAGGGAATGTTCCCCAGACGGAAACGTCAGATTATACGAGGAGAGAAAGATATGATAAGTGCAAATAATGTATCACTGAGATTCGGAAAGAAGGCTCTGTTTGAGGAGGTAAATATCACATTTTCACCGGGGAACTGTTATGGACTGATCGGTGCAAATGGTGCGGGAAAGTCAACCTTCCTGAAGATACTCTCAGGAGAACTGGAATCAACAACAGGTGATGTGACTATGGATCCGGGGGAGAGACTGTCTGTTCTTGAACAGGACCATTTTAAATATGATGAGTATCCGGTTATGGATACAGTTATTATGGGTAATAAGAGGCTGTATGACATAATGAAGGAAAAGGATGCTATCTATGCAAAGGAAGACTTTTCTGATGAAGATGGAGTAAGAGCTTCTGAGCTTGAGGCGGAGTTTGCTGAGATGGACGGATGGAACGCTGAGGTCGATGCAGCAACGCTTCTGAATGGACTTGGTGTTGATACGCAGTATCATTATATGCAGATGGGAGATCTGGAGGACAGCCTTAAGGTTAAGGTGCTTCTTGCCAAGGCGCTTTTTGGTAATCCTGATGTACTTCTGCTGGATGAGCCTACCAACCACCTGGATTTAGATGCTATTGCCTGGCTGGAGGAATTCCTGATTAACTTTGAGAATACAGTTATAGTTGTCAGCCATGACAGATATTTCCTGAATAAAGTATGTACTCATACTGCTGATCTGGATTATGGTAAGATTCAGATATATGCAGGTAACTATGATTTCTGGTACGAGTCCAGTCAGCTTATGATCCGTCAGATGAAGGAAGCCAACAAGAAGAAGGAAGAGCAGATAAAGGAGCTTAAGGAATTTATAGCACGTTTCTCTGCCAATGCTTCCAAGTCAAAGCAGGCTACATCACGTAAGAAGGCTCTAGAGAAGATCGAGCTTGAGGAGATCAAGCCTTCCAGCCGTAAGTATCCGTTTATTGATTTCAGACCTAATCGTGAGATAGGAAATGAAGTGCTGACGGTTTCGCATATTTCCAAGACAGTTGATGGCGTAAAGCTTCTGGATGATATTTCCTTCGTGGTAGGAAGAGAAGATAAGATAGCATTTGTCGGACCTAAGACTCAGGCTACTACAATGCTTTTCAAGATCCTTGCCGGCGAAGAGGAACCGGACGAGGGAGAGTATAAGTGGGGAGTTACCACTTCTCAGGGCTACTTCCCTAAGGATAATACCAAGGAATTCGATAATGATCTTGTGATCGTGGACTGGCTGACTCAGTTCTCAGAGGAAAAGGATGCTACCTATGTACGAGGATTCTTGGGAAGAATGCTCTTCAGAGGCGAGGACGGAGTGAAGAAGGTCAGGGTTCTGTCGGGAGGAGAGAAGGTAAGATGTCTTCTGTCCAAGCTTATGATCATGGGAACAAATGTCCTGATTCTGGATGAGCCTACCAATCATCTGGATATGGAGGCTATCACATCACTTAATAATGGACTTATCAAGTTCCCCGGAGTTGTGCTCTTTGCATGTCAGGATCATCAGTTTATTCAGACTACGGCTAACCGTATTATGGAGCTTACAGATGCCGGACTTATTGATAAGCAGTGTACCTATGATGAATATCTGGAAAATGATGAGCTTGCCCGTAAGCGTCAGGTTATGAATTACGATGTGAACTGATATGGAATAGATAATGAACTGAATAAATTAAGATAAATAAAAGCTTTCTCTTCATGGTTTTGTGGAGAGAAAGCTTTTTGTATAGACTGTATTCTGTGAGAATAGCCTGTGCTATGTATAGACTGTATTCTGTGGGGGTAGTCTGTGCTATGTATAGACTGTGTTATGCGTGTATAGTCTGTACTCTGTATGAAAGATTATGGGAACAGGTAATCTATAAAATCATTTACCGCTACATGATTTCTCTCAGTATCACCTGCAAAGCCGATATATACATCATCATATCCAAGTCTGAGAGATTTGATAAAGGGAACATCAGATACATCTATTGCAAGCTGGCTGTCCTTTTGATCCATATTTTTAAGGATGACGATACGATCTTTGATCTTATTGTAATGAGCTTCGTCCAGATAGGTATCCAGAGGATAGAAGATATCGATATTTCCGCAATAAACGGCTCCCTCCATATTGGTGATGACCACATCGTAGTAATCTGCGGTGGCCATGGTCTGGAAGGCAATGTATTTCTGGCTGTTTGGGTTATATTCATATTCCTGGGAATATTCTTCCTTCTTGGCATATACATTTGTATCGCCATGTAACTGATATCCATCGAACTTTCCGATGTCTTTAGCGTACTGATCTATGGCATCTGCATTGAAGTTGAACTGGTCAGCGCAGTTTATTACTACATAGGATAAAACCGTTGGTCTGGAATTCTTATAAAGAGTTCTGGATATTACGATTATGGCTATAAGGGCTATAACGGCAAATATTATCCTTTCTTTGTAATAATATAGAAGATACTTTCTTTTTTCAGAGTCTGACATGCCTTCTGTGGTTTCAAGAAGTTTTTGTTTTTTATAAGCTCTACGCTGCTTTCGGGACATGGAATGCTCTTCAAGACGATCATCGGTTTTTTTGTCCTGGGGCTTTTCTTTTAGTTCATCTACCATCTGACGCATAAATCCTACCTCCGTGGGCATTAAATGTAATAAACATAGTGTGATGATATTAAGAGTATGATATAACATATTCATCTACACTGGATTCTGATTATAGTCTATTTCAGAAATCCGTTCAAGCTGAGAATGAGAGGCAAGAGGAAATACAAAAATGGAGAATGATGAAACCGGTTGGGCAAGTTGCACAAAATGACTAAAAAAACCCAAAAAAAATGCTTGCATTATTGTTTAATATGACCTATAATACATTCATGTTGCGGATGGGACCGCAACGAAATGAATACTTTGGAGACCAGATGGTCAAGAAAGTAATGCCAAAAAGATACTGAATATGACAAGTATTTTTCAGAATTGGCTTTAGAAATCTCGGGTTTCTGATTATAAGGACGGAGAGTAGGAGTCGTAAGAAGTATCAAAAGGACACACACAAATACAAAAGAAACAAAAGGAGGGTTTTTTTGTGAAAAAGTTCAAGAAGGCAATGGCACTTTCACTTGCACTCGCTATGGGTCTTTCACTTGTAGCATGTGGTGGTGATTCTGCAGACACAACAGAAGCAACAGAGGCAGAGGCTACAACAGCAGCTCCTGCAGAGGACACAGAGGCACCTGCAGATGATGCAGAGGACACAGAGGCACCTGCAGATGATGCAGAGACAACTGAAGCACCTGCAGAGGCTGATCTTTCAGCAGATGGTAAGGTTCTTAACATCCAGTGCTGGAACGATGAGTTTGCTCGTCGTCTGAGAGATCATTATCCAGGTTTCGTTCCTAACGATCCTGATGATGCTACTGCTGGTGGTAAGATCGGCGACATCGAAGTTAAATTTACAGTAACTCCTTCAGATGACAACGCTTACCAGAACAACCTTGATGCTGTACTTCCAGAGAATGCTGATGCAGCAGATGATGATAAGGTTGACCTTTTCCTTGTTGAAGCTGACTACGCTCTTAAGTATGTAAATACTGAGCTTGCTATGCCAGTTGCAGACCTTGGAATTACAGATGATGAACTTGCTAATCAGTATCAGTACACAAAGGATATCGTTACTGACTCTAATGGAAACCTTAAGGGTGTTTCATGGCAGGGATGTCCTGGTGTTCTTATCTACAACAGAGAAGCAGCTACAGAGGTTCTTGGTTCTGACGATCCTGCTACAGTTCAGGAAGCTGTTAAGGACTGGGATACATTCAACGAGACTGCTGCTAAGTTGAAGGATGCTGGATACAAGATCACAGCTACAGCAAACGATACATTCCGTGTATTCTCAGATAACGTTTCTTCACCTTGGGTTGTTGATGGAAAGATCGTAATCGACGACAACATCAAGAAGTGGGTTGATATGTCTAAGGAGCAGGTAGATGCAGGCTACACAGGTACAGGCGACCTTTGGGGCGATGACTGGAGTGCAGGATTCTACCCAGATGGAAAGGTATTCTGCTACTTTGGACCAGCTTGGCTGATCGACTTCTGTATGGCAGCAGATGATGAAGCTTCTATCGCACATGCAGGTGGATGGGGAGCTACAACAGGACCTCAGGGATTCTCATGGGGTGGTACATGGATCTGTGCAGCTAACGGAACTGATAACCCAGCACTTGTTGCTGATATCATGAGAAAGCTTACAACAGATACTGATATCATGACTGGTATCGTTAAGGATGATAACGACTTCGTTAACAACAAGCCAGCTATGGAAGCTATGGCAGCTGATACAAGCTACGGCGAT
>OCVV011330342.1_pt1 | contig 19714 bp, 20 predicted proteins | sample 1539721 | NCBI WGS metagenome assembly OCVV01 (sample SAMN02144230, study PRJEB22623) | gut metagenome | biome: sheep rumen | host: Ovis aries | place: New Zealand
AAGCGCTTATAAATCCCAACAATCTTACCGGTGAGGTTGAACTTAATTACATACCTGCAGGTGAAGACAGCAGCAGGGTTGAATGCTGGAAAAGGATCAACTTTAAATACCTTTCCGATCTTAAATGCTATATTGTCATAACAAACAATATGAGCAGAGCAGTCAACAGGCGGCAGTTTTACCGGGTATCCATCGGCTGTCCGGCTGTGGTACGTGTCGGCGAGAACAGAAAGACTTATGACTGTACGGTCCACGACATCTCACTTCAGGGAATATCCATTACGATGGGAGAGCTTGAATATGATGCCGTGGGTATTCCCATGTCCGTGGTTTTTTATGAGGAAGCTACGGGGACCAACTTCCGTATATCCTGTCTTTGCGTAAGAGCCTGCCCCGTGGGACGTAATCTCTGGAGATACGGATGCCAGTTTACGAAGACGCCGCCGGAGCTTGCAAGCTATGTTTACAGAAAGCAGCGTGAGGAAATGGCAAAGCGTTCGGGCACCGAGCCGAGGAAGCCTATAATAACATTTAATAAAAACGAATAAAATTTTTTGACCGGAGGATAAGATGGCTACATTTAAAAGCCTTGAAGAGGCGAGAGAACATTTTAAAAACGACAGATTTGCCTCATTGGCAGGTGCTTCGATAGATGAGATGACGGATAATACCGCAGTCTGCAGCATGACGCTTTCCGATGTACATAAAAATGCCTATGGCGGAGTCATGGGAGGAGCCATATTTACGCTGGCCGATCTGGCATTTGCCGTTGTGGCTAACCAGATACACAGCCTTTCGGTAGCATCCCAGGTGAGCATCAATTATCTTTCCGCTCCGAAGGGAAGTAAGCTCATAGCAAAAGCAAAGAGCATAAAAGAAGGCAGGACGACCACGGTGATAACTGTGGAGGTGTATGACGATAACGACAGATACATCGCGCTTTTTACCGGAACGGCGTTTAAGCTTTAAGGATATATAAAGGAGGATCCGGATGCCCCGGGTATCAACAAAGGAAAATAAGACTTTATATCAGAGTAAGAGAGAGGAACTCGGCTTAAGCCGCGAGAAGGCAGCCGAGCTTTTGGAGACGATCCCTCCCGAGAGGATAGAGAGGATAGAAAGCGGGAAATTTACCGCTCATCCGGATGAAGTCCTTATAATGGCCGAGAAATACAAATGCCCCGAGCTGTGCAATCACTACTGCGCGAATGAATGCGAGATAGGCAAACAGTATGTCCCCGAGGTAAAGGTAACGCATCTTTCCCAGATAGTCCTCGAGATGGTAGCCTCGATCAATTCCATTCAGAAATGGAAGGACAGACTTATCGAGATCACGGCGGACGGGGTCATAGAAGAGGATGAGATCGAGGATTTCGTGGCGATCCAGAAAGAACTCGAGCGTATATCCGTCATGGTGGAAACGCTCCAGCTTTGGTCCGAGCAGAAATTATCGAGCGGAAGCATAGATCCCGAGGTATATGAAAGGATCCGCGCCGCGATGGAAAAATGATCTAAAAGTAAGATAAAAGTAAGATGCTCCGGGTTCCGGGGCATTTTTCAGTTTGTGCGAAAATAAATCGGTTTATTTTACACCTGTTGTCATTTTTTTACCGGGCTGCAGGTTTTATACTTGTGTTAAATAAAACAAAGGAGATGCGCCATGACAACAAAGGAACGGATATTGGCCATCCGGGTGATCGAACAGGCTGCGACAACCCCGGGGCTTAAGGACATGATCGAGATAAAAGAAAAGATTGTTAAGGAGGATTCAAAATGATCAGTTTAATTTTTATAATCTTAATGCTTGCAGTATTCGGAAAGATGTTCGGGCTTGCGATAAAGATGACATGGGGAATCGTTAAGGTAGTATTTTCACTGGTATTCCTTCCCATATTTTTGATAGCACTTGTAGTAGCCGGACTTTTATATGTGGCATTACCCATACTTGTTGTGATCGGTATTATTGCATTCATCTCGTCGGCCACCGCAAAAGCTTGATGTAAAAGGTGATGTAAAAGGGAATTAAAGTCCGATAAAAGGGCCCGAAAAGGGGTTTACAAAACCGAACAGATGTTCTAAAATATAATCCACGGAGGACAGGGCCCATGGCGGTACACAGGCAGAACGTGGATGTGATAGCACAGTTTAATAAAGACGGTAAGGTGATCCCGATCCGCGTTCGATTAGAGGACGAGGACGGGTTTCGCCATGAATATACGATAAAGGAATACCGTGAAATAGAGCACCCCGGATGCGGGGTGCCTCTGCCTAACGGGATATTTGTTACGGGTAATACCCTTATTTACGAATGTAAGATAAGTGTCCTTGGGCATGTAAAGACTATAGATCTTTATTATAAAGCAGGGGATATGACCTGGTATGTCAGCACATGATATGCCGGGTCTTTTCATTTAAGATCATGTTCTCTTAAAATCATATTCCCTGAAGATACCGTTTTCCGTGATGATGGCCGTGATAAGCTCATGGTCAGTTACATCAAAAGCGGGATTGTAGACATTGATCCCTTCGGGAGCCATCCTCTCCTTATACCACATGGTCGTGACCTCGTCAGGATCACGCTGCTCGATAACGATATCATCACCCGTAGGAGTCTTCGGATCTATAGTAGATGTCGGAGCGCAGACATAGAACGGGATATCATATCTTTTTGCGACCGTTGCGACAACGCTCGTTCCGATCTTGTTTGCGACATCCCCGTTTGCTGCGACCCTGTCACATCCGACAAAAACGGCATTTATCTTTCCGGCTCTCATAAGTGAGGCGCACATATTATCACAAAGAAGAGTTACATCGATCCCGGCATTTGCGAGCTCGTAGGCGGTAAGACGGGCTCCCTGTAAAAGAGGTCTCGTCTCATCCGCATAGACTTTTATGTCATATCCTTTTTCATGTGCGAGATATATCGGCGCCGTAGCCGTTCCGTACATGCTTGTAGCAAGGCTCCCGGCGTTACAGTGAGTGAGTATCCCGTAGCCCGGCTTTATAAGAGAAAGTCCGTATTCTCCGATCTTTCTGCAGGTATCGATATCTTCCTGCTGGATAGCGCATGCCTCATCATGTAAAGCGGTAAGGGTCACTCCTATGTTTGAATCTTTTTCAAGCGATCTTTTGCATGTTTCGTCCATCCTCGCAAGAGCCCACGAAAGATTGACTGCCGTCGGCCTTGAGGAATTCAAATAATCGCTCATTTCCTTATATTCTTTATAGAATGCATCCGCATCCTTTGCATGTTTTGCGATATCAAAGGCGAGCACATACATACCGTATGCCGCTGCAACGCCTATCGCAGGTGCACCGCGCACTTTAAGAAGATAGATCGCATCCCATATTTCCTTTGCCTGCGTCAGTCTTATGATCTTAACGCTTCCGGGCAGAAGAGTCTGGTCTATCGCGACCACTGCCGGAGTCTTTTCGTCAAGGGATACCGTAAGACGGTCATTTATATTTATTTCATTTGTCTCTTTTATAATGTTCATTTGATTTTCCGTTTAAAAGTTCTTTCGCATTTCCATAAGGCGCTCGATCTGCTCCTTCGTAAGGCGGTTTTTGCTTAAAGATAAGTCACCGCTTTTAGAAATAATGATATCGGACAGGAGAAGGATCTTTGCATAATGTTCCATCGATTCCAAAAGATAAAATGCTCTGTAGGGATCCTTGGCCCAGGTCACAACGCCGTGGTTTCCGAGGATCACGCCGGGATGAGTATTTATGTAGGGCGCGATGGCTTCGGGCACTTCATCGGAACCAAGCTCGGCATAAGGAGTTACGGGGATTTCCCCGAAATTAAGGATCGCTTCTGCCAGAACGGGCTCATTTAAAGGAAGTCCGGTGACGGAATATGCGGTGCAAAAAGGCGGATGCGCATGACAAACTGACACAAGTGTCGAATTTTCTTTGTAGGCACGAAGATGCATCTTAAGTTCCGAAGAAGGTCTGTATTTCCCGTTCGCCCCGCCCTCGATAACATTTCCGTTAAGGTCGGTCAGAACGAGCATCTTCCTTTTCATAAAGCCTTTTGAAACGCCGCTCGGAGTCGCGAGCACCAGGTCCTTCCCAAGCCGGATCGAGATATTCCCGTCATTCGCAGCCACGAACCCGCGCGCATACATCCTTCTTCCTATATCAAGTATCGCATCTTCCGCTTTCTTCCTCTTCATACCCGCAAGTCCCTCTTTTTGGTTCTTTTTTCTGTTTTTTACGAATATTGTTAGTCCTCGATTTGTTCAAAGCCATTTTCAATTTCATTCATTGGCTTATTCCTCCTATTTCATCAAAAAGTGTCAACAGTGCTGACACTTTTTTAACGGAATTATTACGTAAACAGATAAATTGTGCTAAAAAAAAACTTCAATTTGTATTATTCTATCATAAGAAACATATCATTGAAAACCCTGCAGAAAGTAAAAAACGGCGGCGACAGCCCCACCTTGTCATACGCAGCGCTATATAATATAATGGAAGTGTTAAGGCGCGGACACCGCGTTACTCTTTATTGCATAGGAGGGATTTTAAATGAAAAAGTACATAGCGGAATGTATAGGTACCTGCGTGCTCGTGACCATGGGCTGCGGTACGGCAATGCTTGTCGGATGTGATGCGGCAAACGGCGGCGGATACATATTAACGGCTCTTGCCTTCGGCCTTTCCATCGTGGCCATGGCATACAGCATCGGAAATATCTCGGGCTGCCATGTAAATCCTGCGGTATCTCTTGCTGTACTTATCAAAGGCGGTATGGAGAAGGATGATTTTGCAGGTTATGTGATCGCTCAGGTGATCGGTGCTTTTATCGGATCTGCGATCCTGGCACTTATCTTTGCAACGGGCTCCGTTTCGGATATGACCGGCGGATGCGGCGCCAACGGACTTGGCGGAGTTAACGGATCTCCCATAGCAGGTCTTATCGTTGAGATCGTCCTTACATTCATCTTTGTTATGACCATCCTCGGCGTAACAAGTGAAAAGGCAGGCCACGGCTCATTCGGAGGCCTTGTCATAGGTCTTACCCTTACCTTTGTTCACATCCTGGGCATAGGCTTAACTGGTACCAGCGTTAACCCTGCAAGAAGCATCGCCCCCGCAGTTTTTGCGGCGATCGCCGGGAATACCGCTCCTCTTGCGGCTCTCTGGGTATTTATCGTAGGTCCCCTTATCGGTGCGGCTCTTGCGGCTTTCTGCTACAAATATCTTGAAAAATAAGGCTTATAAAGGCATATGGAAAAGGAGATCCCTGCGGGGGTCTCTTTTTTTATTTTCCCTCTAAAGAATTTATAAAACCTGCCGATAATTATGTTAGACATACTATTCCCATGGAAGGAGGAAGCAATATGCGTATCGGAAATTTCGCGAGCGTACAGGCACTTTATCCCAACACAAAGCCTGCTCAGACCAATACCGCGAAGACAAAAGGATTTTCTGATGCTGTTTCTATTTCCGGCGAAGGCAAAGATCTTGCGATCGCAAGGAAAGCCGTTGAAAATGCATCGGATATCAGGACCGAGCTTGTAGAATCCATCAAAGATCGCGTTAAGAACGGCACTTATGATGTAGATCCAGACAAGTTCGCGGACAGGATATTTGAAAAATTCGTATAACGAGGTATTCAAATGGCAAGTTTAATGGACAACCTGATGGATCTTCTGGAAAAGGAAAATGACGAGTACCGGAAGCTGTTGGAATTATCCATGAATAAGACCCCGATAATAATCGAGGGAAAAGTTGCTGAGCTTGACAAGATCACGGAAGATGAACAGGAGATAGTATCTGTTATCGCAAAGCTCGATAAAGAGCGTGAAAAGGTAATGACAGACATCGCCTCGGTATTGAACAAGGATGTTCATACACTAAAGCTCGATCAGTTAACTGCTTTACTTGAGGGAAGACCAAAAGAACAGAACAGGTTATCTGCGGTCCGGACGTCGCTTAAGCTGACGGTAGAAAGGCTTTCAAAAGTCAATAACCGCAATAAGGACCTTATAAATGATTCCCTTGAAATGGTAGCCTACAATATGAACATCATCAAAGGAATGCAGGCGGCGCCGGAGACGGCCAATTATACTAAAAACGCCTACAGTTCCGGAGCACAGATGGGCACCGATGTGAAGCGGTTTGATGCTAAACAATAATAGGTGATCATATGTCATTATTCGGAAATCTTTACGTCGGACAGTCCGGCTTACAAACGGGTCAGAACGCACTCAATACCGTAGCACATAACCTGGCAAATGCAAGTACCGCAGGTTATACAAGGCAGCAGGTTGCACAGGCCGACAGGACCTACAACCTTCTTTCGGTTGATGCGAGCATCGTATCCAATAAGCAGGCAGGCCTCGGTGTTTATTTTTCCGAGACAAGACAGGTCAGGGATTATTTCCTTGACCAGACATATCGTGAAGAGAACGGACGAAAGTCTTTCTATGACATTTCTTACTCCGCGCTCAACGAGGTCGAAGACCTCTTAGGTGAGCTTGACGGAGAATCATTCAATAACTCCCTTAACAAACTGGTGGAGGCAGTTGAAGAGCTTGCTAAGGAGCCTGCCAGCTCCGTAAAGCAGGGCCTTTTGGTTCAGCGCGCTTCGCAGTTCCTTGAAAGAGCGCAGACGGTATATACCGATCTTTCAAGTTATCAGGACAATTTAAATACCCAGATAAAGGGAGAAGTAGACAGGATCAATTCCATTTCACGAAGGATATTCGATCTTAACAATGAGATCTTAAAGATAGAGTCCGCAGGCATAGAACATGCCAACGACTTAAGAGATGAAAGAAACACTCTTCTTGATGAACTCAGCGGCCTGGCACATATCTCCTATAATGAAGATTATGACGGAGCCGTTATGATAAAGCTTGAGGGTCATCAGCTCGTGACCCGCAGCATGTCTTTTGAGATCGCGACGGACATAGACCCGTCCACCGGATTCCATACCCCTTACTGGGTGCTTGATGCGAATGCAAAGGCTGATGCGGACGGAGTATTAAGGCCCGATCTTAAGAGCAGCGGTGTTTATGATCTTACACTTACGGTTTCGACCGATAAGGATACCGATATTGGAAGCCTTAAGGCAAAGCTCCTTGCAAGAGGTGATCACAGAGCCAATTATACCGATCTTGATAAGGACAGCGGCCTTTATAACGAGACGATAGCACAGTCGGTCGTAATGAATGTGGAGGCGGAATTCGATAAGCTCATCCATTCCATCACGACCCAGATGAACAAGGTTTTGGAGAATGCTGCGGACAAGGCTTCGGGTTATCTGTGTGACAGCGAAGGCAATCCCATCCAGCTTTTCCAGAAGATGACCACTCCCGGCTATGATGCGGACGGTAAATACATTCCCGAGAGTACCAAGCCCGGCGAGGAATATTCCCTTTATACGATAACCAATATAAAAATAAATCCCGACCTTAAGAAGGAAGCCACACTCCTCGGATTTGTAAAGGAGGACGGCAGCGAGGATTATACGACGATCAGGAATTTAAGAGAAGTCTTTTCCACTGAGTCCTACACGCTCAATCCCAATGTTACCAATAAGAGTAATCTTATAGACTTCTATTCAAATATAGTAACACAGGTGGCCAACAGCGGTTCGGTATTTAAGAGCATATATGAGAACCAGACCAGGACAGTTGATGCGACGGAGGCCGCAAGGCAGCAGGTAGTCGGCGTTTCCGACGATGAAGAATTAAACCACATGATAATGTTCCAGAATGCATATAACGCATCCAGCCGTTATATCAATGTCATAAACGAGATGCTTGAACATATCATAAGTACTTTAGGAAGATAATGAGGTGAGCATATGCCTTCAACATTTTTCGGATTAAACATCGCATATTCGGGACTTACGGCTTCAAATGCCGCCCTTAATACTACGGCCAACAATATCTCCAACGTCAATACGGAGGGATACTCCAGACAGAAGGTGACCCAGCAGGCCTATAATTCCATCCGTACCTATACTACTTACGGATGTGTGGGCGCGGGTGTAGATACCACGGCGATAGAGCGTCAGAGAGATGTATTCTACGACTTTAAATACTGGGACAACAATGCCCAGCTCGGCGAATATTCCGAGCTTCAGTATTATATGAAGCAGATCGAGGATTATTTCAGGGATGACTCTACAGTAGACGGATTCTCTACCATCTTCAATAAGATGTATACGACCGTAGGGGAACTTATGAAAAATTCCGGAGATTCCACTACAAAGGCACAGTTTGTCGGTTTTGCGCAGAACTTAACCTACTACTTCAACACGATGGCCCAGAACTTGGAGAACATGCAGATAGATGTGAACTCCGAGATCAAGAACAAGATAGGAGCCATCAACTCCTTTGCTGCCGAGATCGCTTCCTTAAACAAGCAGATAAACGTTATCGAGGTCGGCGGCGGAATGGCCAACGAATTAAGGGATCAGAGAGATCTTATCATAGATAAATTAAGCAAGATCGTTGATACAACGACATCGGAGCAGCCCGTTTACGATACGACGCAGGATCCTCCGAGGGAGACCGGCGCGACCAGATATCTCGTAAAGATCGCGGGCGGCCAGACTCTTGTGGATACTTACAGATATAACGAGCTTACCTGCGAGGCAAAGCCCAGTTACGCCAACAACAACCAGTCCGATGCGATCGGATTATACAATATATACTGGAATGACGGAAGAGACTTCTCCGTATACAGCAAATCCATAGGCGGAGAATTAAGAGGCCTCATCGAGATGAGAGACGGTAACAACGGCGAGAATTTCAAGGGTATCGTTGAAGATGTGACCAAGAATGCAGACGGAAAGACCGTAGTTTCCATCGATGTCACAAAGACCGCGGGAACGGAATATCTTAAGGATCTTTCCAAATGTACCCTTCCCATCGGAGGAGGTATCATCAATCTCGGTAATCAGGAATTTTATTTCGATGATTTCGGAGTGACCTACGGTAATAACGGAAATATAGAGAGCTACCAGTTTGTTATAAGCGACGATCCTGATAAGAACAAAAGGGATGTGGATCCCGACCGTGTGGGAAGAGAAGCAAGTGTCGGTGTGGAAGTTGAATACCAGGGCATCCCTTATTATCAGGAGCAGATGAATGAATGGGTAAGGCTCTTTGCCGAAGCCTTTAACGCAGTCGTGACACAGGAAGGTTCGTCAAACGGACACGGAGATCTCGGAAGCGATGTATTTGTTGCCAATTCCGCTACGGGTCCCGAGCAATTCGCATTTACAGATGCTGCCGGATGGATCTTTTATGACGGCGTGCTCAGAAAGAGTGAGACCAAAAACGGTACGACCATCGAATCGATGAGAGATGAGGACGGATATTACAGACTGACTGCCAAGAATTTCGATGTCAACAGAAATATGATAAACGATCCCCAGCTCCTTGCGACAAGGACTATAGAGCAGTCCGGAGTCAGCAAATATAACATAGTAGACCAGCTCTTATCCTTAAAGACGGACCAGAGGATGGTAACGTTCAGAGGCTGCGGAGCCGGAGATTTCCTTCAGTGTATGCTTTCCGACTGTGCACTTAACGCACAGAGCGCGAACATAATGACCGAGAGCTATACATCCATAGCGGGAAGTATTGATAATCAGAGACTTTCCATAAGCGGAGTAGACTCCGACGAAGAAGCCTTAAACCTGGTTCAGTATCAGCATTCCTATAATCTCGCGTCAAAGATGATACAGACCTTATCGGAGATATATGACAGACTCATACTTGAGACAGGGGTATGATGATAAGTCTGACGGCAAATACGGTATTGTTATAAGAGGGTAAAGATATGAGAATAACCAATAAGATAATCCAGAACAATTCCATCACCAATATCAATAACAACAAAGTGATGGAGGATAAATTAAATACCCAGCTTGCCACTGGAAAGAAGGTAAACCGTCCCAGCGACGATCCTGTCGTAGCCATAAGGGCTTTAAGACTGCGCACAAGCTTAAGTGAGGTTGAACAGTATTATACCAAGAATGTTCCCGACGCTAAGAGCTGGCTTTCCATTACCGAAAATGCCGTTAAGAGTGTTACCGATGTCATTACGAGCATGTACGAGGACTTTACTTCAGGAGCAGCCGGATTCAAGACCCCGGAAGACAGGGAAGCCATCCTTGAAAACCTTAAGGGCCTTCGCGATGAGATCTATTCGATAGGTAATGCCGACTATGCGGGAAGACATGTATTTACCGGATACCGTACCGATACATCCCTTACATTTACGGAAAATACCGTAGCCGAATACAGGGAGATAAAAGATACCTTTAACGCGTCTGATGTAGGAAGGGCAACCTATGTTGAAGGCACGCTCAACACTGAGGACTTAAACGGCCTTGTTACCGACGACAATGATCAGACTACGGTAATGGAAGACCGCATAAACCGCATCCGCCTCTCCTATGATAACCTGGACGGTGTGTTAAAGGAAACAAGGTATACGGGGTATCGTGCCGGTGATGAGGCAGGAACGATCTCGGGCTGGGGTAGTTCTACCGATATATCCAAATATTATGAAGATGAAGGTAAGGGGCCGATAAATTCCGATGGAAAAAGCTTTAGCGGAACTGTCACTGTTGACGGTCAGAACGTTGTCCTTTCATTCAAGGATGAGGATCACTGGACGGGGCAGCTTGTGGGTCATCCTGAAGTAACAGCAGCTTCGGTTGATTCATCTGTTACAGGCAGGGAATCAAAGCTTACATTTGACGGGAAAACATATACCGTAACATGTGATAAAGACGGTAATTATTCGGCCGACGGTCTGGCTGTGACCAAGAAAACAGACGGGACTTTGGATATAACGATACCTGCGGACGGTGCCGGAAGTTATCCGGTAGTAATCAATACGGACGGGAATCTTACGACCGTAAATAAAGCCGAGGAAGTTCGCGCTGTCGATGATAAAGTGGATGTTACGTCCATGGCGGGGATCGATCTTTCCTCAATTACGATAAGAGAGAAAGATGAAAGCGGCAACCTGACTTTGCCTTATAAGATCACCAAAGGTGCGGACGGGAAATTCAGCATAGATAAAAACGCATCCGTAAAGGAAAATGCCGACGGAACGGTGACCTATACCCTTCCGGGACCTAACGGTACCATGGATATGTATAAAACGATCACTATAGATCCTTCGACCGGAAGTCTTTCCGGCATGCTTAAGCATACAAGGACTTATGATTACACCCTGCATCCGGGCGGAAACTTCGGAGACTGTGCTGTAGGCGGAAATGTATATGCTGCCAGGGCCATTGATACCACATCCTTGGTATACAGAAGAGCTTTAGAAGGAAGCGCATCGGTAGATCAGAGCAGCATAGACATAGATCCCACCGACGGTATGCAGGAATTTGAATTAAATTACGGTGCGGAAAAATACATTATAAAAAAATTCACCGATGACGGACGACCTTTTCATTATGAGTCGGGTTATTTCGCGGTTGATCCCGCAACTAACACCATCGATCACAGCATAAGGGTCACCCAGAATACCGATAAATCCTTTACGATAAGTCATGCCAGAGATGGTGCGGATTATGAGACAGCCGAGAACTATCATGTTTTCAATGTAAGCGCTGACGGAAGAAACGTAACATCCTGTTACAGTGAAAAAAGGATTGATGTGACCATAACGTCTTCGGATATGGAGATCGCCGCAGATGATGAAGGAAACGGCCTTACCGCATATCAGTATTTTGCGCTTGATGATAAAAACGAAAACAGATATCCGGCTGCATCCGAAAAAGCATATCTCCTTGCGGATACGGGAGAGCTGGTATTCGGAAGCAAGCTCGCAAAGACGCTTTCCGAGCTTAAGGACATAGACGGAGTGGATACCATATCCGTTACATACAGTAAGACCAATTTTGAAAAGGGAGATATAAGACCCGAGCATTATTTCGATGCCAAGATGTATGATGAAAAACACATCGTCAGCAGTCCGCTCATCTATGACGAGCAGGATCAGGAGATAAATTATACGATAGGTACTAATCAGAGCATCCGCATTAATACCAACGCATCCGAAGTCTTCGATCCCCAGGTCGCAAGAGTCCTTGATGATATCATAAACAATATCGAAGAGGTAAAAGCTGCTGAGGAAAAGGTAAACAGGCTTAAAGGCATGAAGGCCGATACAGCTACTTACGGAGCAGAGGATCAGAAGAAGATCGATATACTTCTTGATACCGCGCAGAAGGCGCTCACATTCTTAACCGATAAACTTCAGAAACAGTTTGAGGGCGGCCTTACGAACAGCCAGGGATTTTTGGATAAGGCAAATACGGCGCTTACGGCCATCGGTAACAGATCTGCGAGAGTCGATCTTGTAGAGAACAGACTTCAGTCACAGAGCACGAACTTTAAGACCTTGTCTTCCGAGAACGAGGATGCCGATATAACGGAAGTTGCCGTTCAGTTATCAAGTGCGGAGATGTCATATCAGGGTGCGCTCATGGCTACGGGAAAGATAGCCCAGACTACACTTTTGAATTATCTGTAAATTAAAACCAAATTATTTTGACCGCATATCTTTAATATGCTATCATAAATACGTATTACACTATCAAACGGAGGTTATTTCTATGGAAAAGGGGTTAGAGATCGAATCCAGACTGTTCGGACATATCTGGATCAAGGAATCAAAGATAATCACATTCGTTGACGGACTTGTGGGCTTTCCCAGCATGAGGGATTTTGCCCTTATCCATGACGAAGAAGGTGCTGACGGAAAGGGAATAAAGTGGCTGCAGTCTCTTCAGGACGGCAATTTCGCTCTTCCCGTTGTTAATCCTCTTGAGATAGTCGAGGATTACAATCCCACCGTTGATGACAATCTTTTAGAGCCTTTGGGCACTATGGGCGATGATGATATGTTTGTACTTGTTACGATCGCTGTTCCCAAGGATGTTACAAAGATGACCATCAATTTAAAGGGACCGATCATCATAAATGTAAGTAACGGCCGCGCGACCCAGGTTGTCGTTGAGAACGAGGATTATGATGTTAAATTCCCCGTTTACGATATCCTTAAGGCCAGAAAGGGCGGTGAATGATATGCTGGCTTTATCGAGAAAGAAGGGTGAATCCCTTATCATAAGCAACAATGTAGAAGTCACCGTGCTTGAGGTTAAGGGCGAGCAGGTTAAGATCGGTATCAGCGCTCCCAAGGATGTTCCGATCTACAGAAAGGAAGTATATGATCAGATCCAGGCTTCCACTTTAGAGGCTGCGGAAAGTGCATCGCTTGATGCTGCGAGGGATCTGTTCTCATGATGGATTCATTTAAGGAAGGCGGAAAGAAATTCGTCTTCGATATAGACGGGGTCATCGCATTAAAGAGAGAGGATCTCGATTATTCACAGGCACAACCGAATGAAAAGATGATCCGCATAATAAATGCCCTTCATGATATGGGCAACACCATCGCACTCTTTACCGCAAGAGGATATGTCACAGGCATAGACTGGAGTGACGTCACAAAAGATCAGATGGAAAGATGGGGAGTCAAATACGATAAGCTGATCATGGGAAAGCCAAATGCAGATTATTACGTGGATGACAAGAATCTGAATGTAGAGCAGTTGTACGATATATTTGAAGAGTAATCTAAAAAGGTGAATTTAAAAAGGTGCCTGGTATGGTGTCACGTCGTGCGGATGTGACACTGTACCAGGCACCTTTTGCGGAGAATAAGTAAGACATAGAAAAAGCACCGGGAAATCGGTGCTTTTTAACAATAGCTGTTGAACATCATTCCGCTGTATGCGCTTGTGATATAAGGGTTTGCAAAATTCTTTCCCGGATTCTTATAGGCTACGATCGTCTTATCGACGTATTCCATGGGATTTAAGGAGACCTGATCCGATTTCTGGTACAGGGCTTTTGCAAAACTCTTTATCATATTAAATCCGCCGGTCATAAAATCATCGGACATGATACTGGATCTTAGCTTTCTGTCATCTATCCTTATTGAGCCGTCCCTTCGGACATTTATACCGACTTCGGAAAGACGTGAGGAATAATCCGATGCTATATGGGTAAGCTCGCTTACGAGCCTGCTTCCTGCGGGATGATCTCCGGTCGTATCTTTTGCACTTCCGAGGAACGAATTGTATCCGGATATGAGCTTGTGGAAATTCTCCACCATACTTTCCGTATCATTTTTAACTCCGATATCCACGGGGGCACTTCCGGCTGCGCTTATTCCTTTAAGATTTATCTCATACATCTTTTCGACGGTAAATTCGTTACTTCCGGCGCTGTGCTCTTCTCCGTTGATGGAGAATAATGCACTTGAAGGGCGCCTTGTCATATCACCTATGCCTAAGTAATCCACCATACCTGAAGTCTTACTGGTCTGGGTGTCCGATACGTGGAAGAAATAATCCTTGTCCGTGGGATCACCGCTCTTTAATGAAGTAAGACGCAAAGCTGCATTGTCCCCGTCGCGGACGAACTGGGATTTAATGCCTATGTCGGCGTTATTTATAAGCTTTGTAAGTCTCTGCATAACGGCCATATTGCTTTCGTCTTCCTTGACATTAAACTGGAATTCATAGCTTAAGTCATTTATGGACATATCGAAAGAATATGTATCGGGAGCAAGGCCGACGGGATCATCAGCGGGGAGGAAGCGACCCATGTTCTCCTGCTCGGAAGCTAAGGTATAGACTTCCATGCGGAGTGAGGGAGCAAATTCCGCCTCGAGCGCATTACCTATAAATGAAGCTTCCACGATATCTTCGTTACTCGAGAAAGCTGCTTTTTTATTTAGAAGACCGTTTTCATCAAGGCCGCCCATCGAAGCGATGGCATGCTTAAAGGCCCTTGCGTTTTCTTTAAGCGCAACGGCATATTCCTTGCTTTCGTCCGTATCATCGAGAATGAAAGAGGGGGATTCTTTATTGAGCTTGACAATGGAACGGTAGATACCGCGAAGCTCATCCTTTTTATGCGTATCAAGAGACGTAGATCCCTTGGGCGCATAAGCGGTAAGATAATGATTATAGACACTGAGTGTCGCCATATTATTAGCCATCGTCGCCCCTCCTTTCTTCCTTGAATGGCGCATAGGACATATCCTTTGTCCCGCGCGGGCCGGCTAATCCGGTATGTGGCACCCCTCCTAAAAATGGGGGCACTTATCTAATGATACTTATAGTCTTATAAGTACAATAACATATTTCAAGTTCAATTGCAAGTGTTTTTTAGAAATTTTTGACAATTCTTGACAATAATGGATAAAAGTCCGATAATAAAAAATAGCTTTGTTAAAAGCGGTAAAATTTTAAAGTAAGGAGTGGATTGTCATGGAAAAAAAGGACATCAACTGGTCGGAGCTTGGCTTTGGCTACATTAAGACTGACAAGAGATTTGTTTCGAACTTTAAGGACGGTAAGTGGGATGAAGGTGTTCTTACCGATGACGCCACGGTCACGATAAGCGAGTGCGCAGGTGTGTTACAGTATGCGCAGACCTGTTTTGAAGGATTAAAGGCATATACTACTGAGGATGGAAAGATCGTATGCTTCCGCCCCGATCTCAATGCTTCCCGTATGAAGGATTCGTGTGAGAGACTTGAGATGCCCGTCTTCCCCGAGGACAGATTCGTTCAGGCGGTAAAAGATGTGGTGAAGGCAAATGCGGCATATGTTCCCCCTTACGGATCGGGAGCTACCTTATATATCAGACCTTATATGTTCGGTTCCGATGCCGTTATAGGAGTTAAGCCTGCAAATGAATATCAGTTCAGGATCTTTACGACTCCCGTAGGCCCTTACTTTAAGGGCGGCGCAAAGCCGATCACCATCAGGGTTTCGGATTTTGACAGAGCAGCACCTCACGGAACAGGTCATATCAAGGCCGGACTTAACTATGCGATGAGCCTCCATGCAATTGTTGATGCTCATAATAAGGGCTTTGATGAGAATATGTACTTAGACGCTGCTACGCGTACTAAAGTAGAAGAGACCGGCGGAGCCAATTTCTTATTCGTAACAAAGGACGGCACTGTCGTAACACCCAAGTCAAACAGCATCCTTCCCTCGATCACGAGAAGATCTCTTATGTATGTTGCAGAGCATATCCTGGGTATGAAAGCGGAGACAAGAGAGGTAAGATTTGACGAAGTTAAGGATATGGCAGAGTGCGGCCTTTGCGGTACCGCAGCCGTTATCTCTCCTGTTGGATGCATAGATGATCACGGCAACAAGATTTATTTCGAGAGCGGAATGGAAGAGATGGGACCTGTCACAAAGAAGTTATATGAGACCTTAACAGGCGTCCAGATGGGCCGCATTGAGGCTCCCGAAGGATGGATCTGCGAGATCTGCTGATGTGTTAATGCCGGCGCGGCCGGTGGCTTAAAAAGGAGAATAAAATGAAGATCAAAAACGTAAAGGACATTGAAGGATTTTTTAAGGTAGTCGAAAGCTGCAGCGGCAAGGTTGAGCTTGTTACCGACGAGGGAGACAGACTTAACTTAAAGAGCAAGCTTTCACAGTATGTATCGCTTGCAAAGGTATTCTCGGATGATATGATCCCCGAGATGGAGCTGGTTGTTTACGATCCCGATGATGCGATCAAGTTCGTAAACTTCATGGCAGGCGGAGCAGTTAAATAAGTCAGATATCATCTTTTAAAGATCTTTTTCATGGCGGCGACGAGAGAAACGTTGTCGCCATGTTTCATGTAACATATCCTTATAAAACGGCCCTCCATCCCGCTGAAGGTGGAGCAGTCTCTTACCATGAGAGCCTGCTTTATGAGCTCCTCAAAGACAGCGTGCGAATCGGGGTTAACTAAGGAGCCCTCTTCGTTTAATCTTATGAGGATGAAGTTTGCTTTTGTGGGATAGACTTTTACCCCGGGAAGTGATGATAATTCATTTTTCAGATAGGTAAGCTCGCTAAGAGCTTCTTTTTTTACCCCGGATATATATTCATCATCGGTGAACATCTTTGAGCCGATCAGCGATGCAACGGAATTGATGCTCCAGGGGTCGGCCTGTTTTAAATATTTATCTATAAGGCCGGCATTTGATGTAACGGCATATCCCAGGCGAAGGCCGGGAGTGGAAAAGAATTTGGATGTCCCGCGAAGCACCAGAATGTTATCGCACTTATCCGTAAGTGATATCGCACTTATATCGTCGGGCGTATTATGATCGCCGGAAAATTCCGCATATGTTTCATCTATCATAAGGATGATATCTCTTTTTTTAAGTTCATCCGCAAGCACTTTTATCTCGTCTTTTTTAAGGGCAAAGCCTGTGGGATTGTTGGGATTGCAGAGGATTAAGAGAGTTATCTTATCGCCGGTAAGATCGATGGCTTTAATGATATCTTCGGGACGGAGGATGAAATCATTATCCTCGAGTGCATCTATATGGTGGACTTTAGCAAGGAGTCTTAAAAGGTCTTTTTCATATTCGGAATAGGTGGGGCCGATGAGCGCGGCATCCTTAGGTGAGAGGATGGTCGTAAAAACGCTGAGAAGCTCGGTCACGCCGCTTCCTAAAAGGATGTTTTCCTTTTTGCATCCGGTATATTCGGAAATGGAGGCTTTAAGATCGTTATATTCCCTGTCCGGATAAGCTGAAATGACGGACAGGTTGTCTTTTAATGCCTCGGCTGCCTTTTTTGAAAAGCCCGCCGGATTGACGTTGGCTGCGAAGTTGACTATATCCTCTTTTTTAAGGCCGAAAGCAAGGGCGGCTTTTTCGGTATCAGACCCGTGAAAATTGTGCTTCATAAGTTCCCAAATCCTTTGTTTTATGGTATAATATTACATCAATCATAATACCACGAAATATCATCAAAGTAAAACAGAACAAAATGAGAGATGAAGCCTCAAAAGAAGAAAAGATAATAATAAAAGCCGTAGAGGATAAGGTTGCATCGGGGGAGCTTACTTTTAAGACCAAGGTAAGCCGTGATTCCGATGTCTTTATTTCTGCCTCGGATTATCGCTTAAGTATCACTGAATGGGAGATAAGAGGCGGAGAGCTCTATGTCAGATACACCTACGATGCCGGCGGACTGGATGCCGGAGACAAAAGAAACGGAGAGATCACTGCCGTTACTGATGAAGGTGAATTCTTCTTTTCCTATGAGATAGATATAAGGGAAGCATGTTTTGACAGTTCCATCGGAGAGATTAAAAATCTCTTCCATTTTACAAATCTCGCAAAGACGTCATGGAAAGAAGCGGTCACGCTTTTTGAGGATCCGGGATTTAATTCCATATTAAGAGGCGGCAATTCATCCTATAAGAATATCAGGGAAGCCCTCCTTTACAATACTGCAGAGGAGGCGCAAAAGAGCAGGGCGCTCGAGAATTTCCTTGTCTATATAAGGAAAAAAGATCCGATAAAGCTTACGGTAAAAGAGACTAATTATATAATCACTCCCGATTCTCCGGGGACGATCTATATCGAAGTCGAAAAGACCGGCTGGGGCTATGAGGATATACGCATCCATGATCAGACGCCCGGACTTTCATTTGAAAAGACGGAATATTTCATTTCCGATTTTTCCGACAACAAACTTGAGATACCGGTCAGGATCGACCGGATCAGATTGTCAGCGCAGGGAAGTAAAGGCGGGCTCATATTAAGTATAGGATCAAGGGATATCCGTATAAGCATAGCCGGAAAGAGCGCGGGAAAAAATACCGGAGCTCCCATATCGGATTCGGATGAGAGACATGTGGTGATAAAGATAATGCGTCTTTATCTTGACTACAGGACCGGCCATATGAGCTTAAAGGAATGCGCTGCGCAGGCGGAAGAAAAATTAAAGCTCATAAGAGGAAGGGAAACGGTCCTTCCCACTTTATACGAAGCACATTTAAAGCTGCTTTTGTCCGATAAGGGTACTGCGGCATGGCTCATAGATCATGTAAAAAAGCTCCTTCGAAAGGAAGATGCGGGCGACGAGGTATACGGTTATTTCCTTTATCTTCTTGCGATGAACGGGACGCAGGACAGCGAAAGAGCCGCGAACCTGCTTGCGACATATTCGGAGACAAAGCCCAATGTATTTTCCTATTTCTGGGGGAATATGCATGTTAAGGGCAAGGGAAGCGAAAATACCGGAAGAGCCTACAGGAGCCTTAAGAACATATGGAAGATGGGTAATTCTTCTCCGGTCTTATTCTTAGAGGCTGCGCTTTTGGTACTTAAGAATCCTTCTCTTTATGAAAATATGGAAGAGTTCGAGCTTAAGCTCTTATTCTTCATGGAAAGATATCAGCTAATATCGGAGGATTTTGTTCCCCAGGTATTTGAGGCGGCTTCATCATATAAAAGATATTCCCCGATGCTCTTATCGATACTTAAGAGATATCCCGCGGAAAATGAAAAGCAGATGCTGAAGGTATTCTGTACCCAGTATTTAAGAGGAGGATGCAAAGGCAAAGAGGTTGCATCGGTGCTGCGCCGCGGTATCGAAGCCGACTGCCGCATAACCGGTCTTTACGAAGCCTATATAAGAGCGCTTGATTTTGACGAGGAAGCAGAGCTCCCGAGAGAAGCTGTTCACTATTTCTCCTACGGTTCATCCTTGGATGATGCCGGAAAGGCCTATGTCTATTCGATGCTCCTTAAGCAGAGGGAGGATATGAATGACAAGCAGATGAGCAGGGCCAGGGAGTTTACCTTAGAAGAACTTAAAAAAGGTCAT
>OCVV010972603.1_pt1 | contig 19711 bp, 18 predicted proteins | sample 1539721 | NCBI WGS metagenome assembly OCVV01 (sample SAMN02144230, study PRJEB22623) | gut metagenome | biome: sheep rumen | host: Ovis aries | place: New Zealand
ATGGTATGGCTCAATTACTTACGTAAATTCGCCATACCCGCCTTCATCCCCCACCTGAGAGGTGGAGGACTTCTGGCGGATTAGGTTAAAAGCCTAGCTTTTCATATTCCAGCTTCGGGAAGAAATACCAGGTCACATCGTGATTGTCTTCGGGGCTGATGGCGATATGGGCAAAATGGCTGCCCGGAGCCGCGCCGTGCCAGTGAATGACGCCGGGCGGGCAATAGACGACATCGCCGGGATGCATGACCTGGACGGCACCGCCTAAGGTCTGCGTATAACCGATGCCGTCGGTGGCAATTAGAATTTGTCCTGTCTTATGACTATGCCAACGATTGTACGTCCCTTGCGGGAACGCCGTTATTTAAGGTAACATATTCCATGATATAATCTCCTCTCGCGTGACTTTTAAAAGCAACCATTATTCCTGAAAATGAAGGGGCATCTGGGCGTAGCTTTCTTCCAGAGAATCACTGGGGTGATAGTAGCGCTTCGTGCCGTCTAATTTGGCGATTTCCTGCATTTCGTCTTCCGTCAGGGCAAAATCGAAGATATCGAAATTGGCCCGGATATGGTCAGGGTTCTTCGAGCCCGGGATAGTGATGATATCCATCTGGACAGCCCAGCGGAGGATAATTTGTGCTGGGCTCTTGCCGTATTTTTCCGCTAATTTCACGAAGACCGGTTCACGCTGCAGGCCGGCGTCGCCGTGGCCCAGGGGATACCAGCCCATGAGCTTCGTGCCGTATTCCTTGAGACGGTCCATCTGAGCGTGATGGGCGTAGTACGGATGGGCTTCCAGCTGGATGACATGAGGCTTGATGGCTGCCGCTGCCAGGAGTTTTTCCAACTTAGCATCGTGGAAATTGGAAATGCCCAGAGATTTGGCCTTACCTTCGCGATAGGCTTTTTCGAGCTTTTCGTAGCCGGCGAGGAAATTGCCGGCCGGCTGATGGATGAAGAGGAGGTCGACGTAATCGAGCTGCAGGCGTTTTAGCGTATCGTCGACAGCGCTTTCACTTTCATAGACCGTCGGCCAGAGCTTCGTCGAGATGAAGAGGTCTTCCCTCTTGACCAGCCCTTCATCGACAGCCCGGGCTACGGCCCGACCGACAGCCGTTTCGTTGAGATAGCCGTTGGCTGTATCGATCAGTCGGACGCCGGAGCGGATGCCTTCATAGACGGCGTTTTCCGTATCTGCCAGGCTGAGCTGGAAATTGCCGAGACCGAGAAGCGGCGCTTTGACGCCGTTGCTTAAAGTTGTATATTCCATAAGAATCTTCCTTTCTAAGTGCTTACCAATCTATTTTTCTACTTTCGAACCGCCAAAAACGTCGGACATGTCGATTTGTTCCAACGTTTTATCGATGCGGCGGACTTCATCCTGCGTGAGGACAATGTCGGCGGCGCCGCCGTTTTCCTTGAGGCGGCCCAGGTTCATCGTACCCGGGATGGGGACGATCCAGGGCTTTTTGCAAAGCATCCAGGCCAGGGAAATCTGGGCCGGCGTGGCATTCTTCTGGTGAGCCAGTTCCTGGATCCAGTGGATGAGTTCCTGATTCTTTTCCATATTCTTTTCCTGGAACTGGGGCATGATGCTGCGGTAATCCGTTCCCTTTTCGAAGTGGGAATGACTGTCATAGCGGCCGCTGAGGAGGCCGTTAGCCATCGGTGAAAAGGCGACGAGGCCGACGTTCAGTTCTTCCAGGACCGGGAACATCGGTTCATACCAGCGGGCCATCATGGAGTAGCGGTTCTGTACAGCCGTGACCGGGCAGACGGCGTGGGCCCGGCGCAGCGTATCGGCGTCGACTTCAGAGAGGCCCCAGTGGAGGATTTTCCCTTCTTTGATCAGGTCGGCCATGACGGAGGCGACTTCTTCAACAGGAACTTTCGGGTCCTGACGGTGCTGATAGTAGATGTCGATGTGGTCCGTCTGCAGGCGCTGCAGCGACGCGTCGACGGACTGGCGGATGACCGCCGGACGGGCATCGGTAACAATGGGTTTGTTCGTCGCCGGCGAGTCCAGGTCGAAATGGATACCGAACTTCGTGCCGATCTGGATGCGATTGCGGAAGGGCTTAAGCGCTTCGCCGAGGAGCGTTTCGTTGGCATGCGGATTGTCCGGCGTGCCGTAGACTTCGGCCGTATCGAAGAAGGTGTAGCCAAAATCGACGGCCTGTGCGAGCAGTTCGGTCATTTCTTTTTTATCTCTCGGTTTGCCGTAGCCGTGGCTCATGCCCATGCAGCCAAGGCCGACAGCCGATACGGTAAAGTCTTTTCCTAAGGTACGAGATTTCATGAATGTCTCTCCTTTATAAATAAAACGTAGAGCATTTTTTGTTTCATTGCTTCTTACAGCTCTTATCATACGGCAGGATGCTGGTAAAGTACAGTTCCGGTTCGTTAGAGCAGTATAAATTAAACGCATACTGAATCTTTCAAAAAAACCTCTTCTGTGCTACACTGACAGAAGAGGTGATACGATGTTTGAACTCAATCAACTGGAACAATTACTGACCGTCGCGGAGTGCGGCACTCTTTCGGCAGCGGCCGAGAAACTCCACCTGTCTCAGCCGGCCCTGAGCCGTTCTATGCAGCGCCTGGAAGCCGAGCTCTCCGTGCCGCTCTTTAGCCGGCAGAAAAATAAAATCGCTCTCAATGAAAACGGCCGGCTCGCCGTCGCCTATGCGCACAAAGTCGTTCAGGAAGCACAAGAAATGAAAGAACGTCTCGTCGCCCACGAGCGGGCACGGCATACGATTCTCATCGGCTCCTGCGCACCGGCGCCGCTCTGGCGTCTCATCCCCCAGCTCTCGGCGTCCTTTCCGGAGATGACTATCGCTTCAGAAATCCGGGATCTGACCCTACTCGAAGAAAAGCTGCACGACCAGAGCTACCAGCTCATCGTCCTGCCTTATGCTCTCGATGAAAAAGGCCTCACCTGCGTCAAAATCGGCCAGGAACATCTCTGCTTCACCCTGCCGCCGGCCCATCCCCTGGCCAGTCGGAAAGGGCTGCACCTAACGGACGTCAACGGTGAAACTATGCTCCTGCGGCCGAACCTGGGGTTCTGGGGCCCCATCGTGAAGCAAGCCATGCCGGAGACAAAATTTCTGATTCAGGAAAACGAAGCTTTCAATGAACTCGTCAAATTCTCCGTCCTCCCCTCCTTCGTCACTGACCTCAGCCTGCGCCGCGAAGGACCGCCGCCGGACCGCGTCGTCGTCCCCATCGCAGACGCCAGCGTCCAGGTCACCTACTACGCCTGCTTCTGGGAAAAGACAGAGTGGAAGCTGAAAAAGGCCCTCACCGCATAACGCGGCAAGGGCCTTTTTCGTCGTTCATCGTAGGTCGTTCATCGTTCATTGTTTGCGATTCGGGCTCGCTGGCGCATCGCAATGTTTTTACTACAAACTGCAAACTATAAACTATCTCCCTCGACGAACGAACTACGATGAACGGCTTTTACTTCCTCAATCCAATCATCGATGTCCTGTGCAGCTGTCACCAACTTACTGCCGCCGGTCGAATCGAACTGTACCGCCAGCGACGGACCGAAAGACGCGTCCCGGCAGGCCTTTTCCATATCTTTCAGCGTATGGCCGGGCCAGCCGCCGTGGGTCTGGAAAAGGATGACCTGCTTGCCGCTGAAATCATGATCCGCCCAAAAAGACTTGACCGCCGGCGCCATCGTATACCACCAAGTCGGCGTACCTACGGCAATGACGTCATAATCCGCCGGATCATACGGCAGGGCCTTAATTTCCGGCATGAAGCCGCTGTTCACTTCCCGCTGGCCCTGAGCCACGACATCGTCATATCTGCCTTCATAAGGATGAAGCGTTTCAATTCGTTCCATGTCAGCGCCGGCAACCCGCTGCAGCTGAGCCGCAATCTTCGCGGTATTCCCATTGCTCCAACTATAATAAACAATCAGCATCTTCTTCATCGTCATGCTCCTTCATTCCGAAAACCAAAAGCCTTAATTCTTTACAGTTTCATTGTAACAAGCGATAAGTCAATTACTCCCGACTTTAGTCGGGAGTAGTTGACAGTCGAAATAGCCGTCAGCAATGACTTTTTTAGACGTAAAACACGTTCCCTTCCCTTACATGGCCTGCCGGAAGATATCCCTGATTTCGTCTTTGGTCAGGACTCGATAGCCGCCGTCGAGGATCAGCGTGCCGTTTACGAGGTCGTCGAGCATGTCTTCTGTCGCACCGAGTTCTTTGATGTGGAGCACGAGGCCGAGTTCCTGCATCCAGGTCTTCATGCGTTCCAGGCCGGCTGCGGCGATTTCTTCATCGCTCATGCCGTCGGCATCGACATTCCATACGGCTTTGGCGAAGCGGACGAATTTCGGCAGACCGTTTTTCATGATGAAGCGGTAATACGGCAGGGACACGGCAGAGAGCGTCATGCCGTGCGTGGCATTCGTGCAGGCGCCGACGGCCTGGCCCAGCATGTGGACCATCCAGTCCGTCGATTTCCCCTTGGCGATGAGCGTGTTCAGAGCCCAGGTGGCGTCCCACATCAGATTGGAGCGTGCTTCGTAATCCGTCGGATCGACGACGGCTTTGCGGCTGGCTTCGATGACATTGCGCATGAGGCCTTCGGCCAGATAGTCGCTGGTATTGTCGTCTTCACCGGAAAAATACTGTTCGCAGATGTGATTGAAGATGTCATAGATGCCAGCAGTCATCTGATATTTCGGCAGGGTCATGGTGTAGACCGGATTCATGATGGAAAAACGGGGCATGACGCTTTCGTCAGCAAAGACATGGCCAATCTTCAGTTTCTTTTCCGGATAGGTAATGACGGAACCGGCGTTCATTTCAGAGCCCGTGCCGACCATGGTCAGGACATCGCCGACAGGGACGATGCTGCACGTCGGTTCTTCAAAGCGGATGAAATATGTATCCCACGGGTCTTCGCCGCAATGTACGGAGACCGCCAGTGCCTTGGCATAGTCGATGACGGAACCGCCGCCGACGGCAAGGATAAAGTCCACGCCGTGCTGCCGTGCGATATCGATGCCTTCGCGCAGCTTGTGGATCGTCGGGTTCGGCATGACGCCGGCGATTTCTGCCACGTCTTTGCCTTCGTCCTGCAGGATTTTGACGACGTCGTCATAAATCCCGTTCTTCTTGATCGAGCCGCCGCCGTAGACCAGGACGATTTTCTTACCGTATTTCTGCAGTTCGCCGTGGAGGTTTTCCAGTGCATCTTTGCCAAAATAGAGTTTCGTCGGATTGCAGTATGTGAAATTCCCTAACATGAGTCTTCTTCATCCTTTCTGTAAATACCAGAATCAATTCATTTCATGCTCTTATCTTACCAAAAAAAGTATGAAATGTAAAAAACTTATATTTTATATCCGGAAATACGTAAAAAGCATTGCCAAATGGACAGACCTGCCGTATACTAAACAAAAAAGAAAGGAGTGTGTTGCCATGGAATTGCGGACATTACACTATTTTCTGGCCGTCGCCAGAGAAGGAAACATGACCGGAGCCGCCAATATGCTGCACATCACCCAGCCGACACTATCACGACAGATGGCCGACCTGGAAAAGGAGCTAGGTAAACAGCTCTTCATCCGGACCAACCGCAATACCCACCTGACAGAGGAAGGAATCCATCTCCGGCAGCGGGCCGAAGAAATCCTGTCCCTCGTTCGCCAGACTGAAGCCGAAATCAACAATGATCAGCTGGAACTGACTGGCTGTATCCGCATCGGTGCCGGGGAGACTCCGGTCATTCATTTCCTGACTGATGCCTTTGCCAGGCTGCATAGTCAGCATCCCGGTGTCACGTGCGAACTCTTTACGGGAAATGCCGATACGGTGGAAGAACGACTGGTCCATGGTCTCATCGACTTTGCCCTGTTCATCGAGCCGTTCAATCCGGAAAAATACGAATACCTCCGTCTGCCTGAAACCAATACGGTCGGAATCATTACCCGCAGCGACAACCCCTGGGCAAAACTCCCGGCCATTACACCGGACATCCTGAAGGATATCCCCCTGCTCACGTCTTCACGGACAGCAACGGCTGCCTTTGATGTCCGTACCTGGTCCGGAGGACAGGTGACAACGGAGGACCTGCAGATTGTCGGACGCTTCGATCTCATCGCCAATGCAGCCCAGCTTATCCGGACAGGTATTACCAGTGCTATCGGCATCAACGAGTTTTTCCAGCTCCAGACACCCGATCTGGCCTTTGTCCCCCTGAAGCCGGCCGTCTCCTTTTCCTGTCTCGTAGTCTGGAAAAAATACCAGCTTCTCACCAAACCATGCGAAGTCTTTTTACGACTGCTAAAGGAAAGCTGTCCACATACGGATACAGAGAATACATGACGCAATGAATTATGATATAATAAAACAAATATGACAAGGAGAAGATAGCTATGATGATAAAAAAACTGATTACTTTTGAAGACCTGGGATTCGTTCAGTGGGGCGTGCTGGATACCGAAGAAACAGGAGTATACAGCGCTATTGCCTTAGAAGAGGCGTTCTTTACCCCTCTTCCGGAAACATTGGCAGAATTTATCCAGCAGGGAAATGAAGGCCTGCTGGCCCTGGCCGATGCCCTCGAACAGAACGAAAAGACCCAGGCCGTGAAAGCCAAACCGCTGGCCACGGTACACATTCTGGCCCCGTTGCCGCAGCTTACGAAAAATATCTTCTGCGTCGGTGAAAACTATGCCGAACACATCGAAGAATTTCATAAGAAAAAACTCGATTCCCTGCCAAAATATCCCCAGTTTTTCACCAAAGCCCCGACCTGCGTCATCGGGCCGGAAGATACCATCGATTCTCATCCGCAGGTAACGAAAGAATTGGACTATGAAGGAGAACTGGCCGTCATCATCGGCATCAGCGGCAAGGACATCCCCGTCAGCGAAGCCATGAATCACGTCTATGGATTTACCATCATGAATGATGTAACCGCCCGTGACCTGCAGCGCAATCACGGCCAGTGGTTCCACGGTAAAAGCCTCGATACCTTTGCCCCCATGGGCCCCTGCATCCTGCTTCGCGATGCTGCTCCTGATACGTTTACTATCGTGACCAAAGTCAATGACGAAGTCCGCCAGGATGCCTCGACAGAAGAATTCATCTTCCCCATTCCGTCGCTCATATCCACCCTATCCCAGGGCACGACACTCCAGCCCGGTGATATCATTTCGACGGGTACACCATCAGGTGTCGGCGCCGGCTTCAAACCGCCCCGCTACATTCATTCGGGAGACACTGTAGAAATTTCCATCTCTTCCATCGGTACATTGAAAAACACGGTAAAATAAAGGATTGTTTCCAGTATAGAAAAAACAGTTTGCCCTGCTATACTCTTCTGAATTACATATGAGAACTCAGATTATAAAGGCCACCACTAAAAAAGCCAGCCATAACGCAATTGTGTTGCGTTATGGCTGGTTTCTTTTTGTCTGTTCTATTTTCGTTATGCAGACACGTACTACTTATCCATTCAGACGGGACAGGATTTCCTGAATCTGTTTCTTCATTTCCTGGTTTTCTTTTTCCAGGGCATCGATTCGTTTATCCTTGGCTGCATCGTTCGCTTTAATAGCCGAGATTTCTTCAGCCTGATCATGGATTGTCTGTGCCATTTCAGCCTTGCTGACGCCGTTGTATGCGGAGCCTTTGCCAATCTTAAAGGAGACACCGGCATTGAAGCCCGGGTCGCCATTGCCAAGAGAAATGCCCATGTTGACCATGGTATTGGCATTCGGCTGATAGAAGGCACCGACAGCGGCTGCATTGGCGTTATGGTAATGGCCGTAACCGACGGCGAAGCTGGCTTTATCAGCCGGGTCGAAATCGAGCGGATGGAGAGCCGCCAAAGCATTGCTGCCGGCTGCCGCTCTGTTGATGTTCGTATCCAGACGGCTATAGGCATTGTTCATATCGCGGTAAATCTGCTGTGTATTGGCACTGGTAATACCGTTGACATAGCCGACATTTGCCGCACTGGTCAGATCTTTGCCATCTGTCATGACTCCTGTGATGACGCGGCCTGTAGTATTGCCATCCTTATCCTTTCCGCTGACATCAATCTTCGTAGCCGTGCTGTTGCCACCAATCTGGATGGTGTCACCCTTGGCGTTCGTGTGTATGAGGTCACTCGTCGTCTTGAGGCCCGAATCCAGAGCAGACAGGTTCTGACCGACTGTATTGTTACTCTTGATATAGGAACCATCGCTATCGACATGGACTTCCTTATAGAGCGTATCACCAGAAATCAGGTTGCCATCGTCTTTGGCGACTTTACCGTTATTGTTGGCAGAGATTGTATAGGTCTTGTTGCCCGTCGTTTCATCCACTTTGCCATCAACGGTAATTGCCGTACCGGCCTTAATCTGCACGGCATCCTTCGACAAATTCTTGATGACCGTCTTACCGGCATCTGTGATATTGGACAGATTCTTCAGATTCGTGATGTCGCCAGCATTCTTGGTGATGTTCGTCGTGTTCGTATCAACCTTCTGATCTACCTGCCAGAGCTGACCGCCGTTGACAGCATCCGTACTGTCTTTTTTAACAGAGCCATCCTTGACATTGGTAATAGTCGTACCGCCTTCACCGCCCAGGCTGATTTTTGACTTGCTGGAATCATCATATTTCACGGCATTCTGATTAAGCGAACTAATTGAATTATTGATGTTCGTGATATCATCGGCATTTTTCTTGACCTGCGTATCCAGTTTGGTCAGATTATCCGAAATAGAGGTAGATTCTTTCGAATCAATGTAATTGTACTTTTTCGTTTCATCCAGTTTGCCAATCTTGCTATCGAGAGCCGACAGATTTGCACCCGTAGTCTGATTTGTCTTCACATAGTTGCCATCTTCCTTAGGACGGACTTCATTATAGACGGTATCACCCGTTACCAGCTGGCCATTATTGGCTTCAATTTTACCAGTACCGATAGCCTTGCCCCAGGCATTTTCATTTGTAGTCTTTTCATCATCAGATGCCGGAGTCTTGCCATCTTCACCTTTCAGATTAGCCCCAATGTTGGATGCATCGATATTGGCTTTGTTATTCAGACCATTATCACCACTGATCAATTCTGTCTTGGCATCATTGACCATGTTCTGAACATCGCCGATGTTGGCGGCATTGCCTTTGTTCTGGTCTGTAACGGTATATTTGCCATTTGCATCTTTTTCAATGCCACTGCCTACATGGGTAATCTTATTGCCGCTGACATTAACATCGCCGCCGGAAATGGTAGTCGTGCCATCAGCACCAAGAGTAATCTTAGCGCCGGTGGTTACATCCTTGCCGTCAACCTTAGTCGTCGTCTGATTGCCGATGGACGTGATGCCCTTCAGGTCTTTTGCCAGCTGGACCTTCAGCTGACCCTTATCCGTGCTGTTGACACCGATGTTGCCTTCCGTCAAGTTCCTGCTGTCTGCACCACCAATGATATCGAGAGTGCTGTTGAGCTTCTTGTTAATGACAGTCGTATCATCACCCTTGAATTTCAGGCCGTCTTCCATGGTAGCTACCTGATATTCACCGGCACCATCTGTGTAAACGATACGGGTCAGGCTCGTTCCATCCACACCATTTTTACCGTTGACACCATTTGCTCCATCATAGCCGTTCTTGACGGTGATATCAATGGAAGCACCATCCTTGCCGTTCGTCCCGGCAGGGCCTGTCAGGCCGATATGGCCGACACCATCTTTACCAGCTTCACCTTTCGGGCCGGTAATGGTGACACCATCTTTGCCCGGTGTACCATTTTCACCATCCAGACCGCGGACGGTGATACCGTCGGAGCCGTTCAGGCCGATATGGCCATCCCTGCCGTCGATGCCAATCTTACCATCTTCGCCGTCTTTGCCCGGCTTGCCGATACTGATGTCCTTAGCCAGCTTCAAATCATACGTAACCTTGCCATTTTCATCCGCGGATTCATGGAGCAGGATGTTCTTGCCAGCATAGACGTCTTCTTTCGTCTTTTCATCTTTTGTACCAGCTGACGTACCACCTTCTACGGTCAGAGCCGTATGGGAAGCACTGGCATTTTCAGCTTTTGTATTGATGTCATTATAGACCTTCTGCAAATCACCAAGGTTAGCTGCATTCTTCAGAGCATCGCCGGTTGCTGTAGCAATCGTAGCATCTTTACCTTTTTCATCTTTGGCACCATCGAGAGCACTCTTTACATTGGTGATAGTCGTGCCACCTTCACCGCCCAGCGTGATTTTTGACTTGTTGGAATCATCATACTTCACGGCATTCTGATCAAGTATTATACCATAAAGTGTTATTTTGTTACAGTTTTATCGATTATTTTTTATTTAATATTATTTTTTTATTTATATTATTTATATTTATTATTCATGATTCTTCCAGATAGACATCATGGTATTATAAGAAACGTACAAAAAACGCATAGAATATAAAAACGCCTCAGAAAGCCATGTCACTTTCTGAGGCGTTTTCTTTACCTTACATATATCAGATTTTGCTGAGCGCCTGATCCATGTCAGCAATGATGTCGTCAGCGTGTTCTATACCGATGGAGAACCGGATCATGCTGGCCGAGATGCCACATTTTTTCAGTTCTTCCGGCGGATAGGCCCTGTGGCTTGTCTTGACCGGATAGGACAGGGTCGTCGAGAAGCTGGCCAGGCTCGGTACAAATTTGATGTACTGGCAGGCAGCAATAAAATCTTCTGCTCCTTTAGCACCGCCGGCAATGTCGGCACTGACCATACCGCCGCACATGCCATCGGTAAACTGGGAGACAGCCCGGTCATGATAGGGAGAACTTTCAAGACCTGCATAATATACTTTTTCCACCTTGGGATGCTGTTCCAGGAATTGCGCCACTTTCAGTGCATTTTCACTATGCTGGCGGACACGCAGCTCCAGAGTGCGCATACTGCGCGTCAGGAGGAACGAGTCAAATGGGCTCAGGAGGTCACCGTACAACGTAGCATATTTCTGGATATTGGCAATATCCGCCGCACCGGCACAGACGGCACCGCCTGTGAAATCACTATGACCGCCCAGGTACTTGGTGGCACTGTAGACGACGATATCGGCACCCAGTTCCAGCGGCCGGCAGACGACCGGTGTAGCAAAGGTATTATCTACGACGAGTTTGCATCCGTGCGCATGAGCAGCAGCTGCCGCTTTGCGGATATCCGTAACTTCCATGAGCGGGTTGGCTATCGTTTCCGTATAGACGAGCTTCGTATTCGGTTTGATATGAGCTTCAATATCTTCCGTATCAAAATCGACAAAATCAACGGTTACACCCCACCGTGGCAGTTCATTGGCAAAATAATCGTAGACACCGCCATACAGAACCGGCGACGATACGATATGATCGCCACTTTTCACATTGCTCATGATAGTCGTAATGATGGCAGCCATACCGGCACTGAAAACGATAGCCCCATCGGATCCTTCGGCAGCCCGCAGCACATCCTGAGCCGCATCAAGGCCCGGATTTGCCATGCGGCTGTACACATAACCGGATTTTTTACCTTCATAGACACTGTCCAGCGTAGGCACATCGTCAAAACTAAAGACACTGCTCATGTAAATAGGAATGACTTTGGGAACCGATACCGATTCCGCTATTTCTTTGGCCAGTTCATGTTCCCCCGCCCGGCACAACTTGGTTGTAAGATGACTTGTACTCATGACTATTCCCCCTCATCAGGCACTATATAGATAAAACCGATGTGACAGTACCACATATTTTTAAGTATCTATTCAGTCTGTCCATCATACATTCATTGACCTGCCTATGCGGTTATAGTATCATAAAACGAGTTACTTTACTAATAAAAATTATTTCATCAGTAATAGGTATTATCTATTATGTAATGAGGTGCACTATGCGTCTACAACAGTTATTATACGTAAAAGAAATCGCCCGCTGCCGTTCTATGAATCAGGCAGCCGTCCGTCTGTACATATCCCAGCCCAGTCTGTCCGAAGCCATACGGGACCTGGAAAAGGAATTTGGCATTACGCTCTTTGACCGATCCCGCCGTGGGGTGAGCCTGACGGCAGAAGGCATCGAATTTTTACAACTGGCCGATAAAGTCCTTGCCGATGCCGACGAACTGCGCAACCATTATCTCATAAAAAACGATGTGACACGGCTCCACCTGCAGATATCCTGCCAACATTATGCTTTTGTCATCGATGCCTTCATCCATTTTCTCCATACTTTTCAACAGGAACGCTACACCATTTCCCTGAAAGAAACGGAAACCATTACGGCACTGGAAGACGTATACTTAAAAAAAAGTGCCTTCAGTATCGTTGCTATCACTGAAGAAAATAGCCACTACATCCATCAGGTACTGGACAAATGGGGCCTGTCATTCCACGTATTATGCCCTGTCATCCCTCACGTATTCATGAATATCCATCATCCCCTGGCCCAGCACCAGACGGTGACACTGGACGATATACGACCTTATCCACTGATTCAGTATGCCCAATCCGCAGCTACGAGATACGCCGACGAAGAACTGGTCACATTGAAAGATCATGACAAAATCATCTATTCATACGACCGGGGGACGACCAACAACCTTCTGGCCAGTACGGACTGCCTGAACATCGGCACGGGCTGCCTCATCCCGGCAGTCATGCCATCGGCCATCACCGCCATTCCCTTGTCAGGTCTCACCGTACAGGCTCAGATTGGTTATGTACAGCTCCATGCACAGCCATCCAACGAAATCATCAATGCTCTCATACAGGGCATCCAGCAATCACTAAAGACTTACAATCCGGGCAGATAATGCTGATATCATTCCTCCAGCAACTTTTCTAATTTCATCTGACAGGCCTTCAGGTCTTCCCTTTGCCGTTTCACGATTTCCGTATGCGTCGTTTCATTTTGTTTCATACGATGAAGCAGCATTTCCGACTGGGAAGTGAAAGCCAGCATCTGTTCCTGAATTTGCCGCCGTTTTTCCTTTAGCTTAGCTATCCCTTTTTCCACTCGCTTGTAATAATTATACCAGCAAAGAGGCCCTTTGGGGCCTCTTTTGCTTAAAAAATGGGCTCAGATAACTGAGTCCATTTTTTTAGATGAGGCTATTATGTTACAGCCCCCTTTTTGATGTTGTCTGAAGGCCTTATCTTTTTATTTTCAATCCATCATGAAAGGCCTGGCCTACGACGGGGCCAATCAGGCGATAGGTCATGGTGGAAATGTCAAAGATGATGGGCTGCAGTTTGTCGTAATCGATTTTGCCGTCAGTCAGAACCGATTCATCAGCCTGCTGGGCTACGATTCTGCCTACGAGAATGCCTGTGTTGTCATCATAGCTGGTGCATTCACATTCAAGTGTGACCGGAAATTCTTCGATAATCGGGGCATTGACATGAAGGCTCTTGTGGACGTGGCAGCCTGCTTTTTCTATCTTATTCACCTTGTTGCCCGTTTCTACGCCAAAGTAATCGGCAATGTCCACCGTATCTTTCGTTGCGAAGGCTACCGTAAAGGCCTTGGTGTGCTTGATGTTGTCCGTCGTCTTGTGCTTTGCCAGAAAGAGCGTGATTTCACCGTAATCCGACTGGGAACCCCAGGCCGCATTCATGGCATTGGGTACACCCTTTTCATCATATGTTCCGATGATGAATACCCCTTCCGGCGCGATGCACGCCTTCTTCCCTTCAAATTCTACACTCATCAGATATACCTCCTTATCAGTTATTCTTTACTTAGTATACACTATCTGACCACCTGACGGGAAGACAGGCCTCTGCCCGTACAAAATCTGCTCGATTGACAAACCACATTTTTGTTCTATACTAATAAGCAGAATGTCATCGTCAAACGACCACATGAAGGGGTACACCACCTTGGGTGTAATCTTTCGTGCGGTCGTTTTTTTTAGTCAGGAGGTCATATATATGAAAAAAGAATCTCAAATGCAGCGCGGCCTGAAGAATCGTCATCTTCAGATGATTGCTCTTGGCGGCGCTATTGGCACCGGTTTATTTTATGGGTCGGCATCGACGATTTCCCTGGGCGGCCCATCCATCATCGCAGCCTATCTCATCTGTGGCATCGTCATTTTCCTCATCATGCGCATGTTAGGCGAAATGGCTGTAGAAGAACCCGTATCCGGTTCCTTCAGTTACTATGCCAACAAGTATTGGGGCTCTTTTCCGGGTTTTATGCTGGGCTGGAACTATTGGTTTTCTTACGTCATCATCAGCATGGCTGAATTGACAGCTGTCGGCATTTATGTCCATTACTGGCTCCCGGACCTGCCCCAGTGGATCACAGCTCTTGTCTGCCTCATCGCCATTACCTGCCTCAACCTGGTCAATGTCCGCGCTTACGGTGAAACGGAGTTCTGGATGTCCTTCATCAAGGTAGCCGCTATCATAGGCATGATTTTTCTCGGGGCCTGGCTTATTGCTCAGGACAGCCGGCCATTTCCGCAGGATTTCAGTAATCTTTGGGCCTATGGAGGCATTTTGCCAAACGGAATCTGGGGGTTCTGTCTGGCTATGGTAACGGTCATCTTTTCTTTTGGAGGCGTCGAATTAATCGGTATCACCGCAGGAGAAGCAGAAAATCCCGAACGCTCCCTGCCCAAGGCAATCAATCAGATTATCTGGCGCATTCTCATCTTCTACATCGGTACGATGGTCGTCATCATGAGCCTCTGGCCGTGGAATCAGATTGGCACGCAGAACAGCCCTTTCGTCCAGATTTTCACCAATGTGGGCTTTCCGTCTGCGGCGAATCTCCTCAATTTCGTTGTCCTGGCGGCGGCCATTTCCGTCTATAACTCGGCAATTTACGGCAATTCCCGCATCGCCTATGGACTGGCAGAAGAAGGTCATGCCCCGCAATGGTTCAGGAAGCTGTCGGCCCGGGGTGTACCAGTCCACACGCTCTGCCTGTGCTCGGGCCTTACCTTGTTCGTCGTCGCCGTAACCTATTTCTTCCCGGGAAAAATTTTCATGTACTTCCTGTCCCTTACAGTCGGCGCTACTATCATCAACTGGGTCACCATCATCGTGACGCACTTGAAATTCAAGGCCTACCGCCAGAAAATGGGCAGGACGACGAAATTTCCGTCTCTCTGGTACCCGGCAGCAGACTATTTCTGCCTTGCCTTCCTCTGCTTCATCGTACTCATGATGACCCAGATGCCGGACATGCTCACAGCCGTCCTCATCATGCCTGTCTGGCTGGCTATCCTCTGGTGCTGCTGGCGCCGTCTGTCTCCTTCGCCAATGCCGACATACACCAGGCAAAAGCCTTAGCACAACGCTGACCCGTATGCTGGAAATGATTTCCTTTGTTCCATTCTAACGTGGTTTGGATATGGGGCATCGTTTCCAGATGCGCATACTGCTGACGGATACAGCCTCCTACCGTCGCCATGATGGGATTTCGCGTCCGTTCTTCTCTATCACCCAGACTCAGATATACGGCTTTCGTCATTGGCTGCTGCTGCCTGGCATAGTCCAACCAGCCAGGGAACCAGACGGAGGGGGAAGCGGCAGCAACAGCTGAAAAGATATCGGTCTGCCAGCCACTCCACAAAGAAAAGAGAGCTGCCAGAGAATAGCCCCCTAATATGACAGGCACTTCGTCAGACAAGTGAAATTGTGTTCGGACAGCTGGCAGAAGTTCATTTTCTACAAAATACAGAGTTCCCGCCGCGCCGTGCCCGAAGTCATCCGGTCCAAAAACAGCCGGACTATCCCAGGGAGATAATTCCCCGTTCCAGTCCACCACAGGAAATGCCACAAATACGAAGGGCAATTGAGAGGCTTCGGCAATAGCTGTAACCTGCTCATCCAGCACTTCCCGGTCGTGGTCATCGACAGGCTGGACCAGCATATATGCCGGCTTGCCTGTCGAATACAAGAGACAGTCTCTACCGTCAATAGAATATATCGTCTTGTCCAAGAAATTCACCTTCCTTATCGTGTTCATGCTATTTCAAGTCATGGTATGAAAACGTAAACAAAATGGGACAGTACTTATTTTATCTGTCCTGGTTGTTTGTCATGATTTCTCGTGTTATAATAAGCACAAATTCTATAATCATGAGGTGATCATTGTGAAGAGGAAACACTTTGCATCCATTTTAGCCATCACAGCTATGCTGACCAGTTTCACCATGACGGGAACGATTGAAGGGGCCAGCCGGGCTGAGCTGGCAGCCATCCACGTCAATAAAGCAGGAAACTTCCAGTACTGGAACCGCGATTCCGCCGCTAAGGAAAAACTGGTATCATATGTAAAGGATGTAACCAATCCGAAGAGTCCTCATTTCATTCCCGTAGAACACCGCCTGGCCGTCTTCGATATGGATGGGACTCTGTTAGGTGAACGGACGCCGTCCTACACAGATGGTGTATTTTATGCTGACCGGGTCCTTCACGATCCGAACTGTCAGGTATCGGCAGAAGATAAAAAATTTGCCCAGGACTATTGGGATGCCATTTCCCAGCGCAAGCCCGTTCCACCGGAAATCGACAATAATTTGTACAATAAACTATATGCCGGACTAGCCGGAATGACGCCGCAGTCCCTGGACACCTATGCGCAGGGATTCATGAAAAAGCCGGTCATCGGCCTGACCAACCTGACCTATGGCGAAGCCTTTTATATGCCTATGGTAGAAGTCATCTCCTATTTGCAGTCCAATGACTTTACGTGTTACATCGTCTCTGCTTCGGACCGTCCCCTCGTCCGCGCACTGACCCGCGATGTCATCCATATCCGTCCTGATCAGATCATCGGTTCGGATCCACAGATTGTCGCCAGTCATCAGGGAAATACAGACGGCGGTTCCTACCAGATGACATACGAAGATACCATTCAGTACGGTACGCTGGACCGGGTAAATGAAAAGATGAATAAAGTATCCTCCATCGTCCGGGAAATCGGAATCCAGCCGGTCCTGGCCTTTGGCAACAGCAGCGGCGATTATTCTATGTTCCGCTATACCTTAAAGGATAATCCCTATAAAGCAGAAGTCTTCAATGTTCTCTGCGACGATACGCAACGTGAATACGGTCGTCCTGAACGGGCAGAACGGGATAAGAAGACATCCGACGAAAATGGCTGGAATACCATTTCCATGAAAAATGATTGGAAAACTATCTACGGGGATAATGTAAAGAAAACAAATTAAAAAACTTCAAAATAAGGAAAACTGGCATAGAACATACTCTACATGTCCCATGCCAGTTTTTTTCATGCTCCCGGCAGATTCAATCAGAACATAGTATTGTTATTTTCTGCTTTTTCCGGAATATCCTGGATAACGTCCCAGTGCTCTACGATTTTTCCATCTTTGACACGGAAAATATCGACTGCCGCCTGCCCCCGGTCCGAAGCATTCAGCGTAATATGGTTATGGATGAACACGAGGTCTCCATCAGCACCGATATGCTTGATGACTGCTTTACTTTCTGGAAATTCCTTAAGGAATCCCTGAATACCATCTTCGAAAGCCTGGCGTCCATCAGCAAAACCCGGGCTATGCTGGATATAGTTTGGAGCTGTCATGCTGTCGATGACAGAAGTATTGTGCTTATTGAATACTTGATTCCAGAAATATTCGACCATCTGCTTGTTATTTTTAAACGCCGGCATCTTATCCGCAGCAAAGGCAGGACCGGCGGACATAGCTGTAACCAGGCTCAGCCCCAGTATCAGGGTCATCATTTTCTTCATTTTTTTCATCTTCATAAAAGTTCCTCCTCATTCATGTTTCTTCATTTCATCCTGCATCTCTAAAAACAACTCTTCTAACGTGACTTCCTGCATCTGCTGCAACAACAGCTGCTTCCATGCATCAAGATGCCGGTCTAGTACTCCTTTGATTGACTTTCCGACAGGACAGTTCGTATTCGGATGTTCGTGCATATGGAACAGGTCTTCTGTAGAATCCTCTACGGCTCCAAAGATATCCCTCACCGTGATATCTCCAGGAGCTTTTTTAAGGCAGGCACCGCCAGTCCCTCTGCGAATCTCGATAAACCCGGCTTTCTTCAGGAGCTGTAGCGTCTTGCGTATATTGACTGCATTCACACCGGTCGTATCGGCAAGGACTTCAGATGTTACTTTCTCTTCTTTTTCATATTCTTCCAGATACAGCAGGATATGGATGGCCACGGTCATACGGCTGGAAAATTTCAACAGGATCACCTTTTTTTCATTTGTTGTTGTCCGAACGGCTACATCTTATCATACTTTCGTTGTATTGTAAAGAGCAACAACTAAAATATATGATACGTAATCCGCCTGCTCCCTGCTCCAATACCAAAAGACGTCAGGATGACGAAATCGTTGGACGATAAAAGGCCCATCATCATGTGATGAGCCCATTTCTATTACTATTTCCGTTAATATTTCAATGCATAGTCCAGAACGCGCCGGACGTTGGCTTTTGTTTCTTCAAAGCTTTCTCCCGGCTGGGCTTCATATAATTTATGGAAGCCGTCGAACATGCTGGGATCGTAATAATACTGATGACCAGCCACCAGGTCCGGATGCTGGGTTTCTTCAATCCAATCTATTTCTACTTTCCCATATTCCGGGTTTTCTGCAATCAGATCTTTCAGTGCCTTTTTGGCATTAGCACAATACGGGCAGCCTGTCAGATAAAAAGCGGTAATTTTTTTCATATCGTACACACTCCTCCAATGATATATTTGTAAGCAGGATTTCCGCCCTGCCTGCAGGGTAAACAAACGTTTTTCGTTGTGTTTTATAATACTACTATAGCATAGTTGATATGAATTTTCCACAAAAAAATAATTAGAAAAACCGGAGCCGTCTCACCATGACAGCTCCGGTTTTCTTACATTACATTCTATATGCGTTTTTACGCTTCTTCTGTTTCAGCTTTTTTGTCGGGAACGACTGCCTTGTAAATCAGACCGACGATGAATCCGGCTACGAGGAACGGAATCCAGTCCATACCGAGGGAATGGAGAGGCAATCCCTTGAAGATGGCATCAATCGGTCCCAGCGGAATCTTAGCTGTCTGCAGGCCCGTTACGAGAGCCGGTACAAAAGTGAAGATTGTCGAGCAGACCCATACACAGCGGCGGCCGCCGAACAGGTTATGTGTAAAGGTAAGAATAATGTTGGCAACGACCAGAGGATATACGAACATCAGGACCGGGATAGCGGCGACGATGATGGTCTTCAGGCCGGCAGTTGCAACTGCAAAGGATGCAATGGTAAAAATGGTAACGTAATTCTTATAGCTCGTCTTGCCGATGAGCTGATGGAAGTACGCTGCACAAGACGTAATCAGACCGATAGAAGTGGAAAGACAGGCCAGGAGTACGATGACTGCCAGCAGCAGAGCGCCGCCATAGCCGAAGAGAATCTGAGCACTCATAGAAAGAACAGGAGCGCCCGTTTCCTGCATGGAAATGGCCTGTACGGACTGGGCACCGAGATAGGCGACGAAGACGTAGACGAAAGCGAGCAGCGATACGGCCAGGCCGCCGGCTTTGAATACTTCATGGGTAATTTCTTCTTTCGTCGTAGCACCGTCTTCTTTGACGAATTCGATGACCAGGATGGCAAATACGAAGGCTGCGATGGCATCCAGCGTATTGTAACCATCGATAGCACCCTGTGCCAGTGCAGTAGTTGCCGTAGCATAAGCCGGCAGTGGCGGCTGGGG
>OCVV012885245.1_pt1 | contig 19711 bp, 26 predicted proteins | sample 1539721 | NCBI WGS metagenome assembly OCVV01 (sample SAMN02144230, study PRJEB22623) | gut metagenome | biome: sheep rumen | host: Ovis aries | place: New Zealand
TTTAGTTCATCATAAAGTTTTAATGCTTTTAATCTAATATCAAGAACCCATTGAGGTTCATTTTTTTCTTTTGAAATTAATCTAATAACATCTTCAGAAACACCAATCTCTTTTTTTAATGAAATATCTTCGGTTCTAACGTTATAGATGTTTTCATTTATATCATCTATTCTAGTTTTCATTTTTTAATTCCTCGATTATTTCTTTGTAACCAAACTTGTCAATTTCATCAGCTAAAGAAGCATCTCCAGTTTTAACAATCTTTCCATCTACTAGAATATGAACATAATCAACATTAATATTTTTAAGTAATTTTGTGGAATGAGTAATAATAATTATACTATTATTATCATTTTTCAATAAATTTATTCCGTTAGACACGATATTTATAGCATCTACATCTAATCCTGAGTCAGTTTCGTCTAAAATTGCTAGCTTAGGATTAAGTACTAACATTTGTAATATTTCATTTTTCTTTTTCTCTCCACCTGAGAATCCAACATTTAAATCTCTATTAATTGTTTTAGATGGAATAGAAAGTTTATTCATATAATCTTCAACTTCTTTTGAGAAGTTGTATAAATTTATTTTTTCATCACTTACGGCACTCTTAGCAGTCTTTAAAAAATGAGCAACTGTAATACCTGGAATTTCTTCAGGAGTTTGAAATGACATGAATATTCCTTTTTTTGCAATTTCATTTACTTTTTCATTAGTAATATCGCATCCATCAAAGAAAATAGTTCCTTCAGTCTTTTCGTATTCAGGATTATTAAATATAGTATTAGCTAAAGTAGATTTACCAGCACCATTTGGTCCCATGATAACATGTACTTCACCTTTATTAACTGTTAAATCTAATCCTTTAAGTATTACTTTATCTGTATCTTTTACTTTTGTATGTATATTTTTAATTTCTAATAACTTTGTCATATCTTTCTCCTTATATTAAGTCTTTTAATGATTTATTCTCAAAGAATGAATCTATTGTGTTATTTAGTTCACACCAAATCTTTCTTGAAGAACAATTATTTATCTTAGGACATGTTCCTTTGTGTTCTACACATTCTACTGGTGCTAAGTCTCCTTCAGAAGCATTTATAATTTCAAGTAAGGTATAATCTTTAGGATCTCTTAATAGTTTATATCCACCTGTTGCTCCTCTTAGCGTTGCAACTAATTTTGCTTTAGTTAGAGTTGCTATAATTCTTTCCAAATATTTTAAAGATATATTTTCACTTTCAGATATTTCTTTTAATGTAATATATCTATTTTCATTGTAGTTTCTTGCTAGATAAGCCATGATTAATAAGGCGTATCTACCTTTAGTAGAAATCTTCATTTCAATCACCAGTGATATTATACTACCAACTTGGTAGGAATTACAATTAAAATATTTATAAATCTTTGTTTTAATTGACTTTTTGTTAAATGAAATCTACACTTAGAATAGGATAGGGTAGTAATATGGATGCAATTAAAATATATGTAGCTATACTTCCAATATTTATACTTACTTTATATGTATATGTACATGATAAAGAAAAGGAACCAACATCTCTACTTTATATTTCTTTTATAGTAGGTGTATTAATTTGTATTCCTTGTATATATGTTGAAAATGTAATAGCACATTATACAAACTTTTTACAAGCAAATATAGCAGGGGCTTTTTTGCATGTTTTATTATCAATTGCTTTAGTAGAAGAGGGATATAAATATTTAGCTTCTTTTATTATTTCATATGATAATAAAAATAATAATTATACGTTTGATTCAATTGTTTATTGTGCATTTGTTGCATTAGGATTTGCATTCTTTGAAAACCTTTTATATTTAAAAACTTTATCCTTAAATTCAATAGTTTTAAGAGCATTTACTGCTGTTCCTGTTCATTTATCTTGTGGTATTATGATGGGCTACTTTTTATCCAAAGCAAAACAAGATATAAAAAGAGAAAAGATTAACTTCTTAAAGGCTCTTATGGCACCTGTTATGGTTCATACAATATATAACTATTATTTAGTATATATAACTAGCGAGTTTAGAATACATTTAAGTTCATCTTTAGTTAAACCAGTTACATATACATTATTAATATTAATTTTAGTAGTGCTATTCTTATTTAGCCATTATCTATTAGTTGCATCAGCAATGAGTGATAAAAAAATAAAGAAAAAGAAAACAGACAATTAAGTCTGTTTTTTTTACCACATATTTGTATATGTTCCGTCTTCAGTATAGAAGTCATCTAATCTATTAATATAAGTGTACTCTTTATAAAGTGTTCCACCGGCTTGTTTTTTACTTACTTTATTAAGCCATACACCATGATTTAAGGATTCTGCTACATAAATATATGTATCATCCATGGCAGCAATAAGTGCTATATGACCATTTATACCAATTATATCTCCAACTTTATAGTCTCCATTATTTGCATAGTCATATGTTAGAGTATGCATTTCTCCTAGGTCAGATAAATCAGGAGCCTTAGGATTATCATTAAATCCTGATCCAATATCTCCAATATCATGTCCTGAGTTTAGAAGTGACCATGACACAAATCCAGAACAATCAAGACCATTTGGATAATTAACATTTGTCTTCCATCCATATGTATCATCATAATTTGGAAGTCCACATCCCCACATTTGAGGTTTCCTACAATGTATAGCTTTCAAATCTTTATACTTATCTTCACTTAAATATAAACCAATATGATAGTATCTTCCTTCACCATCAACATATCTTTGACCACTGGTATTATTTAATCTTCCATGTTCAAAGAAGTAAGGTATTCTATATCTAAACGATAATGTCATAAATCTAATGGTTTGTATTAAAGCAGCTCTTGAACCTTTTCCTTCTGCTGCTATTCTAGTAGCAAGTATATCATCAAGTAAATGTGCTTCATCTTGAGAATATTTACCACATGGAAGGAATGGTTTTTTAGGGTTATATGTAGGTTTCATAATAATATCGGTTACTATTACATTGGTTTCAGCAACAATACCATTAATAGATTCTGCTTTGATTGTAGCAGTTCCTTCTTTTAACCCATGAATAAGTCCATCATTAACGGTAACAATACTATCATCACTGGTACTCCATTTAAGAGTTTTATCTCCATTTTCTCCTGCAGTAGTAACATTTGCTCTTAGTTGATATTCTTCATCTATAGCAAGATAATATTTTGGAGTATTCATTTCAACACTTTTAACATCATTGATTGTAACTGTAATTTTTTTAATATCCTCAGTTAGTCTGTTCTTAACAACAACCTTGTAGTTTCCAGTATTGACATTGAACTTACATTCACCGTTGCTTGCATGTATCCAATTCACTCCATCAATGGAACAAACTGGATTAAGAATATCATTTTGTATTTTTACTGTCATATCCTTTGAGTCATCCTCTAATAGTTCACTATAACTAAAGTTAACTATTCGTATTGGTAAGACGAAATAACAGTATATAAATGGTGTACTAGAAAGAAATAGTATTAAAAAAAATACAAATACAAATCCTAAAACTTTTTTCATTTCTATCACTAAGAATACAATAACACAATCTAGTTTTATTAACAATTAAAAAAGGTATATATGTATCATTTTGCTTGAATTAATTATGCTATAATAAAAGTAGGTGAGAATATGAATAAAGAATTGTTTTTTAAAGCTGTATCTAAGTTTATTTTAGGAGTATTATTAGTAGGTTTATTATTATTTATTCCAGCAGGATCATTAGAATACTGGAATGCTTGGGTATTCATGGGAATACTATTTATTCCTATGTTTATAGGCAGTATTATATTATTGTTTAAAAATCCTATGTTATTAAAATTAAGATTAGATGCTAGAGAAAAAGAAAGCGAGCAAAAACAAGTAATCTTACTAAGTGGATTAATGTTTCTAACTGGATTTATTGTAGCTGGTTTAAATTATAGATTCTCATGGATTGTTATACCTGATATAGTTGTAATTATTTCTATAATATCATTTATAATATCTTATATTTTATATGCTGAGGTGTTAAGAGAGAATACCTTCTTATCTAGAACTATAGGTGTTCAAAAGAATCAAAAGGTTATTGATACAGGGTTTTATTCTATTGTTAGACATCCAATGTACTCCATAACTCTTATAATGTTTTTATCTATGCCATTAATACTTGGTTCTATTATTTCATTTATTATATTTTTAATATATCCATTTATAATTGTTAAAAGAATTAAGAATGAAGAAAAAGTATTAGAAAAAGACTTAGATGGTTATAAAGAGTATAAAAAGAGAGTTAAATATAAATTAATTCCATTTATATGGTAAATAAAAACACTAACAATCATGTTAGTGTTTTATTTTATAGTTTATCAACTTCTTCAATGAATCTATTTAATCCTTTATACCATTCAAGCATTCCTTTTTTCCTCTCAGCAAACTTATTAAATTCTTCTTCATTATATGTATTTTTGCTTTTCCATCTATCTAGTGCACGTTGATAACATGTTTCAACACTTGTTCTCATGATTATTATTTGTCCCTTTAGAATAGAGTAGTCACGTATATTTCGATATTGTGCTGAGTCAATTACTAGTGTTTTATTACTATCTTTAAAACAATCTAATACTTTTAAATAAAAATCATCAAAGTTAGTAAATAAATAATCCTTTGGCTTATCACCAAAAATGGTTCTTAACTCTTCACTTTCTTTATTATCGGATTCATTTTTATTAAAAACAATATCCGTATCTATTACTATGTAATTGTCATCTTTATTGTATTTATCACAGAAGAATGATTTACCACTTCCGGATTCACCTGTGATATTAATTATTTTATCATCAGTAATAATTTTAATATAAGGTTCTTTATTAATCTTAAGATCGATAAGTATATCTTCGTTCATTTTTATCACCTATAAGTATTATACTATAAGAAAAAGTAATAAGACTATTCTTTGCTTTATAGTTAACACGATATTTAGATATAAAAACACTAACAATCATGTTAGTGTTTTACTTTTATAAACTATAATATTCTTTAATGAATCCTATAATATCTGAGTTGTTTTCTTTCACTTTTGGATCTTGAAGTAATTCTTCAATAGTAAAGTATTCTCCATCTATGTTAGCTCCAACTTCATAGAAATAATGATGATATGTTCTATTTTCTTTATGTGATACAGAGTACTTATCATGTACTTTATCAAATAAGAATTTAACATTATCAGTATTAAACTTTTCTTTTATTTCTTCTATGTTATTACCTTTGATATTAGGAAATAAGTACATATCCCATCTTTCATCAAAGTAGTTTAAAAATTTATTGTCTTTTTTTACTATAATTATTGAATGTACGCTTTCCATATTTAACTCCTAACATAAATGATTATATTATAAATAATATGATAATAATAGTTATATATACTAAATCTACTTTAACTATTTATCATTATAGAGATGGCTTTTATTTCTAAATGGTTCAATAATCATAGAAATTTAAAACTTATTTATCAGTAATTTTTAATGCTAAATCATTTATTATTTTATCTCTTTTTTCACCATAAGAAGTATTTATTAAATTAGCATTATATTTCTTACATTCATCCTTTAATTTTTTATTTAAGTCTAATATTACTTTAATATTTCTTTCTACATCTTCAATACGAGAAGAATATTCATAGTCTTTAGAGTATTTAATTAATATATCTCTTATATTATCTTCATTTAAATCTAAATTAGCTAAATAATAAAACTCTAAATTATCTTTACTCTTTAACTTATTATATACTTCTGGACCATAAATAAACTCAAAAACTGAATTGATACCATGCCTAGAAGCATCAGTTAATGCATACTCAATTAACGATTCCATAAATGGCAAATAATCTTCTAAAGGTAGTCCATCTTCAAACCAAGCAGCATCAACACTATTTGTAATATGATCCATATTATAATAATTATATCCATATTTTGTTTGAAGTAGTCTTCCCAATGTAGACTTTCCAGATCTTTTATTACCACCAATAATAACTACTTTTCCTTTATTCATAATATATTCACCTAGAAATATTATACCATGAAAAAAAGTAGCTAGGCTACTTTGATTACTTAATGGCACGATAATCATAATTGTTTCAAACTTTTATTATGTTACATAAAATAAACAATTAAATCAGCAATAGTCATGATATAATATTTATGATAGGAGTTGTAAATATGAATGAGTATATTAATTTAGATGAAAAGAATATTGAAGAAGAGCATATCTGCTGTGCAATTGGGGATCCTAAACATCAAGAAGGTGTAGATAAAAAGAAAGAATGGATTAAGAGTAAATTAAAAGATGGACATGTATTTAGAAAACTAAATGCAAGAGGTAAAATCTTTATTGAATATGAACCTATTGAAACTGCATGGACTCCAGTTATAGGTAAAAACTATATGTATATTTATTGCTTATGGGTAGCAGGGAGTTTTAAAGGAAAAGGTATAGGTAAAGAATTATTAGAATATGCTATTGAAGATGCTAAATCTAAAAAAATGAGTGGTGTATGTACTTTGGTATCACAAAAGAAGAAACCATTTATTGGAGATAAGAAATTCTTCGAACATTTTGGATTTAAAGTAGTAGATACAATCAATGATTATGAATTAATGACATTATCTTTTGATGATAAAGATATACCTAAGTTTAGTGATTCAGCTCGTAAGATGAAAATTGATAGTCAAGATTTCACTATTTATTATGCTAATGAATGCCCTTATGTAGAATATGAAGTAAAAGAATTATCTGATTATGCAAAAGAAAAAGGTATTAAATTAAACTTTGTAAAAATTGATTCATTAGAAAAAGCTAAAAATGCGCCATGTATATTTAATAATTGGGCTAACTTTTATAAAGGTAAGTTTGTTTCAAATACAATTCTAAATGCAAATGCATTTGAAAAATTAATAAAATAAAAAAAGATTTAGGTTATTCCTAAATCTTTTAATTTTCAAATGGCAGGGGTGGAAGGAATCGAACCCTCCTCTGTGGTTTTGGAGACCATCATACTACCGATGTACTACACCCCTATGTCAAATGACAAATCGATTATAGCACAGAATTTGACCAAATGCTAGAAATATGTTATTCTAGACAAAATTTTTTATGGAGGTGTATTATGAGTAATTTAAAATATTTAAGAGAAGTATTAAAACAAATAAATGAAAAGAAAGACCCTATATTAAATATGTATTTAGGTGATTTAAGACATTCGTTTTTTATGGAAAATAGCGAAAACGACGCATCACTTGAAATTCTATCTACAAGTGGTAAAGCAAAAGTGGATGTTGAAGTTATAGAAGTTTCTCCTTTAAAAAAGGAATATGAAATTTCAATAAAAAGATTACTTAATAAAGAAAAAGCTTTAGAAGTAACTATATATAATACAAAAGAACAACTTGCAGTATCAAAAAAATATAAAAAACTTGATGATGCAGTTGAATTAACTAGTACTACAGTTAAAACTACAAAAGGTGTTGTTGATGAAATAGCATCTAATACTGCTATCTATTCATTTGATAGACTTGAATTAATAAATCCACATTATAATTATGAAAAAGAACCTGTTCAAATATTATCTGCTGTTCTTTATAGTATACTTAGCACAAGTAATCTTGAACCAGATAACAAAGTTTCATTTGTATCTAGTTCAATAAATACAAATGGAAGAGTTGAAGTTAGAACACAAGTAGAAGAATCAGGTAATAAACATGATGAAACTACATATCCATATACTGATCAAAAAAATGCAGTTTTAAATGAATATGATGAATATTTAAACGGTAATTTAAGACCATCTGTAGTATTTGTAAACGAAGAAACTACAAGAAATAAATAATACCATTTTTAATGGTATTTTTATTTTGTTTAAATATAACTGATGCTATAATTGTGTTAAGGTGGTTGATAGTATGATAGAAAGATATATGCCTTATTTAAACTATTTAAATAAGAATATTTTTATCCCTGATTTAGACACAATTTATAAATATAGTACAAATACCTTACTTATTAAAGATATATATGAATTTAATCATTATAAGGAAGATTTAAAATATTTAATAAGAGAAACATTAGAAAATGATGGCTTATATAATTATGTTTTATCTAATATGAAAAATAATAATTATGTATATGCAATTCAAATGATTCTCCTAAGAGACAATAAAAATGTTGGTACACTTTCTCTTACTAAGAGAACATATGCCATGGCAGTTAATAAACTAATGCAAGAAAACTTCTCTGATACAGCTAAAATGAGAGCATCTTTACTTTTAAGTTATACATCAGTAGAAAAAAGTTATTTAAATAATTCTAATTTAAGTACAACAGTTACTTTTAAAAATGGTAATAAAGTATCTATTAGTAATACAATACTTCTAGATATATTACTTGCTAATGAATTAGATAGTAAAGCAATTATTAATAAAACTGGATTAGACACTGAAACAATTAATTTGTTAACATATTCCTTTTTATCAACAGGAATATTAAAGCAATACTTATTTGATGATGACGTATTAAATAAGATTGAATTCTTTAATCATATAGATACATCATCTATAGTTCTTACTCAAAGTGAACAACCTAAGATGATGCTTAATAGTAAAACTCAAGATGAATTATTTAAGTATTCCAACAAAGAGTATTCGCCATTTGAATTACTATTCCATGTATATTTAAGAATGCAAGAACTTGAGTTTTCTATACAATCTCTTGCATATATTGCTCAAGAACTTGGACTTAATTATTTATATCAAGGAGGAGTATTACAAATTAATTATGGTGAATATAATATAGAATACTCAAAAGAACGTTTTAGAGTTCTTACTAAAGAAGAAGTAACCAGAACTAAGTTCTATCAATTAGAAGCTAAGATTTTAGAAAATATTAAGATTAATAAAGAAAATGAAACAAAGTTATTTAATAACATAGCTTATTATAATAACTATTATCTTTATGATGGAGTATCTGATAAAGATAAAATAGTTACATTCTTAAGACTAGTTTCAAGTGTTAGAACATATAGAACTAATTTTACTAACTATGTTAAGTTTTTATATAATAAAATACTAGGAAACTTAGACTATGAAATATATATGATTACTAATAATGTACGTAATAGAGAAACGGAATGTATTATCCCGATTACCATTCTAAAAGCAGATGGTACTTATTATGTAATAGATCCTTATAGAGATATAAGAGTAACTAATTATAAGGATATAGGTAATTATTTAAGTGCTAAAGAATACTATAGTAATTTATTTGATGGAAAGTGTGATATTTTATGTTAGATAAATTAAGAGAAATAGTTTTAGAATTAATGGATAAAAAAGATGAAAATTTTAATAAATATTCTATTATTAATGATATACTAAAAAATAATGAATGTTTTTTAGAAATGGATATTGATACAGCTATAAGTATATTAAAAGATTTAGGATATACTGAAGAAGATTCCTTAAAGATATATACTTATTTAGTTGGTATTGATAATTATTAGGAGGTTTTAAAATGGATATACCTAAAATTAATCGTGAAGAAGTAGATTTTACAAGTGATTCAGAAATATGTAATGTAGGTTACTATGAAGGAGTATTAAACGATAGACCATATAGATTAGAGGTTTGGTCTAGTTATGGAATAGATGTTGCAACATATTATATTTCTACTTTTAATTTAAAAGAGGAGGAAGTAAAACATTTTATTGTTTCAACAGATACTATTGATATTATTGAAGATGAAATAAAATTTGAAATAATTGAAAATGATGGTAATGAATTCTATTCAGTAAATATTCCACTTAGAGATAGAGATAAAACATATGCAGATTTAAAAATAGATTTAAAACCATATGATTTATAGGAGTTACTTATGAATTTTGAAGAGATAATAAGAGAAAATGATAGTAAATATGATGTTTATGTTGGCTATGATGGAAGAAATAGTAAGAAAAAAATAAATATTAAAGATACACCAAGTACTATTATTACTGGTGAAACAGGATCAGGTAAGTCTATGTTACTTGATCAAATACTATGCCAATTAATTAAAAATAATACATCTCTAGAACTAGAACTTGCACTTGTTGATACAGGTGGAGTAGAACTAAACTACTATGCTGATACAAGATATGCTAGATTTAGTGCTCTAGGAAATAAAGATGAAGGAATTCGAGTTATCAATAAAGTAGTTCAAGAGATGGACTATAGAAGAAAAGTTGTTAACGATCATGGTTATGTAACTGTTGATGAATATAATAGAAAAGAAGAGAATAAGATACCTAACTTAGTATTAGCTATTGATGATAATGATTCTCTTTTAGATGAAGAAGATATTGATACTAGTCTTTTATCTATTATAAGAGGACTAGAAGAAACTAATATATTCTTACTATTAGCAACATCTAATCCATATAACAAGTTCTTTAGTAGAAATAAAAATACTTACGCAAGTAATTTAATATCACTAGATTTAGCAGATTCAGAACAATCAGCTCTTGCTAACGTAAGTGATGCCGAAAATTTAACAACAGGTAAGTTTATAATGAACGGCAAAGAATACTATATGTTTAACTTTGATGACAATATAATTTTTGATATTTTAAATAAATAATATGCTATAATAATGAAAACGGAGTGATAGTATGCAAGAAAATATAATCGTCAGTGATATGAAAAATGAAATTAAAAGAGTTGATCCTACTCTTTTATATAAACCTGTTTTATTTGGTGGTAGTTATATTACTGTTAAAAGCTATGTTGAAAACGAATATCCTAAATATTCAGATGGTAGTGATAAAGAAAGAGTTATTGCTGAATTAGTTTCTAGAGCAGCTAAAGCTGAAGTGGAATACTTTGAAAAAATTGTTAATCCAGTTATATCTTCACATCCTGAATATTATAATAAAGTAGATTTATTTGGTAGAGAAATGAGTTTTGCAGACTATCTTAGAAATGAAATACCATTTTATTGTTTAACTGAAAGTGGTATAAAAAATGGTTCAGAAATCCGTCCATATGAAGAAGAATATCAAGATTTTATTGCTAATGTAGAGATAGTTAATGAAAACGATGAAAAAATTGCAATAAGAAAAAATAAAATTGGTGAAATAATTACTAAATTTGGAGAACTATTTAATTCCTTCTATAATAATTATTTCTTAATAGATGAAGAATTTTTATCAACAATTAATGGTATCATCTCAAGTGAATCATTTGATCAAGACTATATAAATGGAATAGTAAAAACAAGAGTAGAAGACGCATGTAAGAAATCAGTTATTAATACAAAGCGTACAATAGTTATGACTTTCCTAGAAGATATAATAAAGAAACATGATGGAGATTTAAACATTATCTTTGATAATGAATCATTCATGTCTAGATTAAAAGGTTCATTTATTGAAGAAATACCTAATTTTGAAGAAGAGTATACAAATGGAATTCTAGCTTCTAAAGTTGAAAATGAATATAAGAAGGTAGTAATTCAAAAAGATGATAGAACTGATGTTGAAAAAGTTGAAGAAATGGAACTAATCAACAAAGATGTTGTTGTAGTACCATCTCTATTAAATCTAACTCAACCTGAAGCATATGCTGTTCTTGAAGGTCTTAATAAAACAATCCATATGGGTGGAGATGAAGATGAAGAAGTAGTTTCTGATGACAACGAAGAAGAAATAGAAGTTCAATTAAAAGCAACTAATTTTAGAGCAAAATAAAATAAGATTCAATTGAATCTTATTTTTTTTATTCTAAATATAAAATATCTAAATCAACATAGTTATCTGGTATACCATCAACTTTACCAACAGAAGATAATTGCCACATAAAGTATTTACCTTGATAATTAGTTTTTTCAGTATAATGTGCTAACCAAACAGGTTCATCTATTTCAAGCCATAGTTTTTCTAAATAGTTTTTACTTGCATAGAAATGTGGTTCATAACCAGCACTTCTTACAACACTACTAAATCCTCGATAAGCTCCATTCAACTCGTGAATTGATACTTCATAATCCATTAACCATTTATAGTTTTCCCAGTCATAGGAAATCCCTAAGTCTAGTTTTTCACCTGCGAGATTATCAAGAACCCATTTACCACATTTAATTCCATCTTGAAAGTTTAAGGCAGTAGAGTATACATATACTCCAACTTTTAAACCAGCTTCTTTAGCGTCGTGAATATATGTTTTATAGTTTCCATCCATTGAATAGTCATAATCTTTCCCAGCTTGAACACCAATTCTAATAATTACGAATTCAACCCCGGCATTTTTAACTTTTTGAAAGTCTATATTACCTTGCCATTTGCTTACATCGATTCCTATCATTGTTTTATCAGTTTTATGTTTTTTAATTATGTCATCTATATAGTCAGGAGTTTCAACATAATTTGAACTTCCTCCCTTAGAACTATTTATTTTTTCAACAACATTTACCTTTAAGGGTTTAATAGTCTCATTTCCTGATTTATCTCTAAAAATATAATTAACTTCATATGTACCAGCCTCAGTTAAATCATATTCTCCATTTATGGTACATGTAGGTTTATTATCATAGTCATCTAGATAAACTGCATTATCACATGGATAAATTGGTTCAAAAAGTTTAGTGGTCATGGTACCAAGATAACTTAACACATAAGGAGGAGTAACATCCATGATATTAACTGTCATTTGATAGTAATATAATTTATTATTATATTTAATATCGAATGTATTTGTTCTTCTACCTGTTTTCTCTGTATCTATTTTTTCATCTTCATTTAATATTTCTACGTTCTTATTTGTTATTAAATCAAAATAAGTTACGTCTTCAAATAAATTGACTTTATTACTATATGTTATAAATGCTTCTTTTGGTATATCATATTTATCATAGAAGAATTCTTCCATGGCATATCTATATAAGAAGAATACAAATACTCCTAAAATAATTAAAATTAGAATAGAAGCAACAATTAATAGTTTCTTTTTCTTCATTTTATCACCAAGGATATTATATAATAATTTATATGAAAGAGGAATCACTATGAGAAAACGAATAGACATAATTTGTCCTGCATGTAAGAATAAAGAAAGAACTACGGTATTTGATGAACTAGGAGTGGACTCAATTAATAGCATATTAGATAGATCAAAGTTTATTCATGAATGTAGTAAATGCAAACAGAAAACAGTATTAGATTATCCATTTAAGTTCGAAGGACATGGATATAAAATAGTTTATACTCCTGATAAAACGAAAGAAAAAGGATTTAAAAGAATTTGTACTTCTTTTAACGATATGAAAGAAAAGATAATGATTTTTGAGGATGGTCTAAATGATATTTTAATAGAATATTTTAAAGTCTATATTCAAAAGCAAATATCTAAAAAAGATGAATTGAGATATGATGGAATAGTTGATGAAACTATTTGCTTTTATGACGTAGATTCAACTGACACATTAGGTGTAAAAAAAGAATTATATGATTACTTTTTAAATAAATTTAAAATTAAAGATAAAGATGATATAGAGGTTAATAATGAGACATTTATAAAGTACATTAAAATGTAATGTCTATTGAGAAATAACTCTTTATTTGGTAGTATATAAGTAGAAGGTGAGTACTATGAATAATAAAAAAGAAGCGACAAGAGAAATTCCTAAAACAAATTATTTTATATTAGCTGGAATTGTTATTCTAATTGTTTGTCTATGTTCTGCAATATTTAATGTAGTTCGTATTTATAAAGAATATCAACTTGGTAAAGTAAGTCCTCTTAATATTAGTAAGGAAATAGACTTTAGCGAGTTAAGTAGTGCTATAAATGAAATGCCTGAGGATACATTCTTTGTTATCAGTTATGTAGGTGATGAAGATATTTATCAAAATGAAAAGAATTTAAAAATCATTTTTAGAAAAAACGAATTATTAGATAATATTATATATGTTAATGTTACAGAAGAAATGGAAAAAGATAACTTCTTAGAAGAAATAAACTCTGCATTAGGTTTATCAGGAGATTTAAAAATTACTACTGTACCAACAATTGTATATTTTAAAGAAGGAACAGTTAAAGCAATAGCTAAATCTAAAAACGGAATAGTGGATTCTGAGAATTTAAAAACAATTATTGAAAAAAATATAAATGTGGGTTAATAATCCACATTTTTTATTGTATAATAACACTGCTTGGAGGAATTAATATGTTAAATATTGTTTTATATCAACCTGAAATACCTCAAAATACAGGTAATATTATGCGTACATGTGTTGCTACACATACAAAACTTCATTTAATAAAACCACTTGGTTTTTCTTTAGATGAAAGTGCAATCAAAAGAAGTGGTGTTAACTATATAGATAATTGCAAATATGAAGTATATGAAAACTGGGAGGACTTCGAAAGTAATAATCCTGGAGTAAAATACTTCTATACAAGATATGGCCATAAACCACATTCTGATTTTGATTATACTGATGAAGGTAATAATAACCAAAATATTTATTTAGTATTTGGTAAAGAATCAACTGGAATAGATCCTTTAATCATGAAAGATAAGTTAGACTTCTGTGCAAGAATACCAATGACTGATAAAGTAAGAGCACTTAATGTATCCAATTCGGTTGCTATTGTTATATATGAAGCACTTAGACAAAGAAACTATGAAGATCTTTTAAGAGATGAACCTAGTGATGAAGGCCATAAAGGTCCATCATTTATAGAAGACTACGAAGAAAAGTAGTCTTTTTTATTTCACAAAAAAAAGAAGCATAAAGCTTCTAAATTATTCTTCAATTGAAATAGCGCCAACTGGACATGAATCAACAGCTTCTTGAGTTGTAGGTTTAACAGTTTCGTCTACAACTTTTGATAATCCATTTTCGTCAAATTCGAAATTTCCACCGTTTTGTACGCCACTTTTAGCAACACATACACCACAACCGATGCATTGAGATTGATCTAATACTACTTTTGCCATATTATATCCTCCATTCATTAACTAATTATATTATATAATAAAATAAAACTTATTAACACACTTAAATATGCTTTTCATACGTTTTTCTAGTCTATACAATTTAATAAAATGATGTTAAAATTAAAAATGATAGGATGTGTCAATATGCAATCAAGAATGGATAGATATGTAAACAATTCTTCATTGACATCAAGAGTACAAAGAAATCAATCTTTATACGAAGAGGTTAAGAATACATCTATTGAAGATGTTAATGTTAACTCTGAAGTATCTGTACTTGGAAGAAATTCCAATAATATTGATGTTGGTAACTTAAAAAAGATACTAGATGATAAATACTCTGATGATACACCACGTAGAAGGAGTATAAGTCTTACTCCTGAAGAAATGGAAGAAAAAAAGGTAGTTCCTGATACTAAAGAATATGATATCAATGTCATTTTAAAAAAAGCTAAAGAAGGAAAAGACATTGATTATAATAAGGAAAGACTTAAAAGTGTAAGACAAACTCAATATGAAATACTTAATAATATTGATTTAAATAGTAAACAAGAAGTAGATTCTTATGAAGAAAAGAAAAAAGCAGAAGAAGATAATCTAATGGATTTAATTAATACTATTACTGCTTTAGAATTAAAAAATAAGAACAAGATGGATAAAGAAGTTTCTCAAGCTCTAGATATGTTTGATGATTTAAACGATTCGGAACCAGAAGAAAAAGAGATTGAAAAAATAGAATTTAAAAAAGATATAAATAAAAAAGAAGATATTAGAAAAGAAGTTTCTCCTGAAAAGATGGAAGAAGCAAAACAAGAAGAAAAGAATCACATTGAAAAGACGTTATCAAAAATTGATATTGATATAAATAGTTATGATGATTTTAACGATATTGAAAAAGGTTCAAAATCAGCATTTATCTTAAAAGTAATGATATTCCTAATTATTATTTTATTAATAATAGGTGGTATTTTTATAGTTAATAACATGTTAGATTTAGGCCTTTTCAGTTAGAAAGGTATAGTTATGGAAGTAAAATTATCTCAAAAGTATTTTATTAATCCTGCATTTGAATATGGAATTCGTTCCTACAATTCATATAAAGCTGGTGAAGGCTATGAACGCATTCACACTTTTGAGATGTATGTAATTAAAGCATTAACTATTATATACGGTGAAAAAGCTGTACTATTACCTTACAAAATTGATAATGAAAAAGCTTTTAAATGTAATTTGCTAATTTACGATTTAAAAGAAAGTGATTTAAAAGAATTTATTAAATGTATGAATTCTTATTATGAATTCTTACTTAATTATAAAAATGGTGTAAAAGTAACAGGACTTATTACTGAAATAGAAAAGATTCTTTTAAAAATGATTATGAAGAGAAGTAAGAGAAAAGAGTTCACTCCTGAAGAAATTAGACAATTTGATATGATATTTGCACCTAATGATGGGGACTTAAAAAACTTAAAATCTCTTGTTTCATCAGATCAAGGATTAATTCTTAGAACTTGGAATGATGATAAAATTCAAATTACTAATACACAATTAGGATTAATGGCAGTTAATCCTACATTATTACATCCGTCTATTTATCAAAAATATGGATTAGATATTAGAAACATTGCTACATTACAAGAAAATGAAATATTGGAAATAAATAGACAAATAAATGAAGAAGAAATGATGAAAACTACAAGACTTCAAAGTCCATTTAAAAGAAAGAAAAGATTTCAAATGGGAATTGTAAGTTTAGTAGCTATCGCATCTATTGCAGTAACTTTCGTTATTGTAGGAGTTTTATTAAAACTCATTTAGGGGGATAATATGATAGTTGAATATAATAATATAAAATATAAGGTAGAGAAGAATCAAAAAGATGGGTTTGATGAAACAGCATTTTTAGAAAGAGTTACTGAGTACTTTGAACCATATGATTATATATTTGGTGATTGGGCTTATAGTAAATTAAGACTAAAAGGTTTCTACGATTCAAAAAATAAAGAAGCAAAGCCATTAAATGATATAAAGAATTTAGATAAATATATAAAAGATAATTGTGCATATGATTGCAAATATTTCTTATTAAAGAAAGTTAAATAAAGAGTAAAGAATAAAAAAGAATAAAAAGGGAAGGTGCAACTGAATGAATACAAAGATTTCTATCATTGACTCCAATGGTAATCAAATAATTGCCGATGGTGTTTCATATATTGTTTTATCCGGTGATGAGTATAGACATGAATATTTGTTTTATACTTTAAATGAAATAGTAAATGGTGATTTAACAAAGATTTATGTTGCTAAAGTAAACGAGGAAAACAATAATATTGATGATTTTGAATGGGATAATGTTAAAAAAGCAATGCTTGCTATTGTTCATCAAGAAGAAATCCTTGGATTATCTTATGAAAAGATGGTTGATGAAACAGGAACACCTAAGACTTTTAAAGTTGATTTTCCAAGAAAAATTGCTTTAAAAATGGATAAACTTGTTGGTTTGAAAGATGAATATAAGCTTGCTTTAAGTAATCCAGATAATGCGAATGATGCTCCTGCAGTAGGAGGAACTCAATTCTTTGATAAAACTGACGAAAAGAAAAATGAACCACAAGTTGTTACTGTTCAAAATGCCTTTGATGGCTCAATGTCACCACAAGTTGTTCAACCAAGTGCACCTGCACCAGCAATTGCGCAAAATGAACCACAAGCTGCACCAACACCTGTTGCTGTTGAGACGCCAACTGTAGTAAGTACACCAGTAGCACCTGTTCCAAGTGAAGCACCTGCTATTGAAAGTGCACCGGTAGTTCAAACGCCACCAGTAGCACAAACACCGGTAGTAGCATCTCCTCAAGAAGTTATACCTCCTGTAGAGCCTCCTCATACTGAAAATAATGAAGTTGCTAAACAAGATGTTACTGTAACGGTTGCGCCAACACCAAGTATAGCACCTGAAATGAAGAATATTACTCCATCTCCAATACCAAATGTATTAGATGGACTACCACAAGTGAAATCACATTCGAATGACGATAGTTTTGCTATACCAACAAATCAGGCAGCTGAAGAAGATATTGATACAGTTATTTTTGATCAAATAATTGAAGAATTAAATCAAATAAAAAGTCAAAATGCTCAAATTCAGGAGTCTATTAATAAATTAACAAATGATGTAAATAATATAAGTAATAAAGAAACAGTAGAAGTAAATACTCTGGTTCAAAATAACGATAATATGATTAATACAAATAATTCTAATACATCCGAAGATGTTTCTGCTGTAGAATTTTCTGAAAATGGATCAATTGTAGTTCCTGATTACGATCAAATCCAGTCTAGTGCTAATCAAGCAGTTAAAACACTTACAACTAATGTTTTAACAGAACCAGTTGAACCAGTTGATAATCAAGTTATTATACAACCAACTAAACCTGTTGAGCCATCAGTGACTGCTGTAGAACCTGTAGGTAATACAATTATTAGTGGACCTGCTACTAATGAAATAATAAATACAGCTCCACCTTCAATAATTGATACTTCTGCTCCAGCACCAACACCAGTTGCTTCTGCACCAGAAGTAGTTGCATCACCAACTGTTGCACCACAACCAGCGGCACAACCAGTTAGTGAGGTAACACCACAAGTAATTAATACAGCACCAGCTGAACCTCAAATTATTCCTGATGTTCCAGTATACGGAGTTAATGTACCTGAACCTACAATAGTAGTTCCATCATTTGATCCAAATGCTGGACTTCCTCCGGTAGTAATGCCTGAAGGCGTTTCTGCTGGAAATGATGTATCAGTTTTACCTGGAATAGATATTTCAGGAACAACAGACCAACAATAAAAAAGAGTAGTAAAAACTACTCTTTTTATATTTCTACATTTATAACACCTTTACATTCAGGTAATACTTCTTTAATAGAAGAATAAATGCCATCTTCAATTGTTACATCTACTATTTCGCAATTAGCACATGCACCATAAAATTTTACATAAACGTAACCGTCTTCGTATTTAACAAACTCAATGTCTCCACCTTCACTATTAAGATAAGGTCTTATTTGATCAAGACATTCAAGTATCTTTTCTTTATCGCTTTTCATTCGCTCTTCACCTGCCAATCATTATATATAAATTTATTTACTTTGTAAAGTTTATTTGCTATTATAGGTATCGAGGTGCAATATGGATAACATTGAAGTAGGAAATGTTGTAAGTGGTGTTGTATCTGGTATTAAAACTTATGGTATATTTGTTAAACTAGATAATGGTTATAGTGGTTTAATACATATTTCTAAGATAACTGATAAATTTGTAAAAAACGTTGAAGATTATGCAAAAGTTGGTGAAACTATCTATGTTGAAATAGAGGAAGTTGATCATCAAAATAAACAGTGCGTATTATCAATAAAAGACATGAATTACAGAATAGAAGAAAATCCTGTAATTCACGAAACAATTACCGGTTTTTCGACATTAAGAAAACAATTACCTGAGTGGATAGAAACTAAAAAAGCTGAATATAACAAAGAGTCTTAAAAAAAAGAGCTCAAACCGCAATTTTTTGTTGACTTAATAAAAATCGTTATGCTATAATCAGTTTGTTATCTCAAAGAGAGATACCCGGAGGAATACCCAAGTCCGGTTGAAGGGACTGGTCTTGAAAACCAGCAGGT
>OCVV011257499.1_pt1 | contig 19709 bp, 18 predicted proteins | sample 1539721 | NCBI WGS metagenome assembly OCVV01 (sample SAMN02144230, study PRJEB22623) | gut metagenome | biome: sheep rumen | host: Ovis aries | place: New Zealand
GATGTGTTCGATTCTAATTTGATAGAAGATCCACTAGATACTATTACTAAAAAAGAATATTATGTAGAAATTGAAAATGCAATTGATAAATCGTTAAGTGACTTCGAAAAAAAAGTGTTAAACAGATTTGCAAAAGGAGAATCATACGTACAGATTGCAGATAGACTGAATACTCCGGTAAAATCTGTTGATAATGCTATTCAAAGAATTCGAAAAAAAGCAATTAGAGATATTATTGATTAGAAAATATAAGTCAATATATGAACATTCATATATTGACTTTTTGTTGATAATATAGTACATTTAATAAGGATAAGTTTATTAATTATAACTTTTGCTTCCATAGCTCAGGAGGTAGAGCACTGCCTTGGTAAGGCAGAGGTCACCGGTTCAAATCCGGTTGGAAGCTCCAAACACATACTAATGAGAAAAAAGTTTATAAAGGGGTTAGAGTATGGACGAAAAAAATAAAGTAAAACAAATTTCTATTGCAGTTGCAATTTGCATTATTACATTGGCGGCATTAGGTGCTGCTTCTGTTGGAATGTATAAATATTTTTATGATAATAACAAAGAAATCATGGAGACTAATGCAGAAAATAACATTGAAGAAAAAAATACTGAAGAAGAAACAATAGAATTAATTGACCCAGAAACTCTTGAAGATGAAGAGTTGCTTGATGAAGAAACACAAGAGGAAACAGAAAATAACGAAGAAACTGAAAAAACTGAAGAAGAGCTTTCACCAGAAGAAAAGAAACAACGAGAAGAAGAGGAAAAAAAGAAACAGGAAGAAGCAAAGAAGAAAAAGCAAGAAGAAGAAAAGAAAAGAGCACAAGCATATCCATATTGGATAAAAGTTAATTATACTGCAAATACAGTAACTATATATAAGAAGGATGAAAGTGGAAATTATACAATTCCTGTAAAAGCAATGGTTTGTTCAACTGGAGCTTCAACACCAAGGTCAGGAGTTTATAGAACTCCTCAAAAAGCAAGATGGGGAAGCTTAATTGGTTCATACGGACAGTATTGTACACGAATAACAGGACAAATATTATTTCATTCTGTACCATATTTAAAAAATGGAGATAAAACATCGTTAGAATATTGGGAGTATGATAGATTAGGAGAAACTAGATCTTTGGGATGCATACGCTTAACTGTAATTGACGCTAAATGGCTATATGATAATTGTCCTTTGGGAACATCTGTTGAATTTTATTCATCATCAAATCCAGGGCCTCTTGGAAAACCAAGTGCTAAAAAAATTAGTGGATATGATTCACCATTAAAGAATTGGGATCCTACAGATCCAGACCCTAATAATCCATGGCATAATCAAAATGCAAAAGAAAGAGCTGAAGAAGAGGCTAAAAAGAAAGAGGAAGAAAGATTAGCTAAGGAAAGAGCTGAAAAAGAGGCTGCAGAAAAGAAAGCGGCAGAAGAAAAGGCTGCGCAAGAAAAAGCAGCACGAGAACAAGCTGAAAAAGAAGAAGCAGAAAGACAGGCTGCCGAACAAGCTAAAAAAGAGGAAGAAGAAAAGAATAAGGTTATTGTTCCAAATGTTGTAGGTCTAGCAGAAAGTGACGCAAAAAAACAACTGCAATCAAAAGGCTTTACTGTTATAGTTAAGGCAGAAAACAGTGATAAGAATATAGGAAAAATAATTAAACAAAGCTTACCAGCTGGAAGCAAACAATCAAAAGGAACAACCATAACCATTACTCTAAGTAAGGAAAATACAGACAATAAAAAGGATAATACTGAAAAGAACAGTAATCAAACAAAAGATAGTGAAAACACAAAACCTGCTGAAAGCAGTTCAGATAAAACAAATAAGGAAAATTGTAAGAGTAATTAATATGAAAGATTGAAGTAAAAATAGGTGATTCAGATGATGAATTTTGATAATAATAGCAAACTATATAAATGTGGAATATTGTTAATTAAATATATTTTTTGTCTGTTTATAATAGAAATAGGAATTTTAGTGTTTAACATTAATATTTACAATAAAAATGTTAAAACTAATACATATACTTTCATTTCTAAGAATGATTCAATAGATATGACAACTGGAACAATTGGAAGTTTTAAAGTTGAAGTTTTGGAAAACAACGAAAAGATTTATTATATAAAGGTAAATTGTAAAACTCAAATTGTTAAAGTATATGGTATAGATGAAAATGGTGAGTATACAAATTTGATTAAAAAAATGATATGTTCAACAGGTGTTTCAACACCGGAAAGTGGAGTGTTTAAAATATCAAATAAATACCAATGGGGTACTCTTGTGGGAAATGTTTATGGACAATATTGTACAAGAATTACTGGACCGATATTGTTCCATTCCGTTCCATATACAGCTAGAAGTAACTCATCACTTGAGTATTGGGAATATGATAAATTGGGACAAGCTGCATCAAAGGGATGCGTGCGTTTGACTGTTGAGGATGCAAAGTGGATCTATGACAACTGTAAATCAGGAACGCAAGTAGAATTTGTTGATGAAGATGATAGTGAATATGACAATATTTCAGATATAAAATTACCATTAAAAATTTCTGGGTATGAAGAAGAATTAAAAGGATGGGATCCTACAGATCCAGATCCTGATAATCCATGGATAGAGTATAAAAAACAAAATAAAGGAGAGAATTAATAAAATGAAAATAGGTATAGTAGGACTTCCAAATGTTGGAAAAAGCACGTTATTTAACGCAATAACAAATGCAGGAGCAGAATGTGCAAATTATCCGTTTTGTACTATTGAACCTAATGTAGGAGTTGTTCCTGTACCTGATGAAAGATTAGATAAATTAGCAGAATTATATAATCCTGAAAAAATAACACATGCAATAATTGAGTTTGTTGATATTGCGGGGTTAGTTAAAGGAGCAAGCAAAGGAGAAGGTTTGGGAAATAAATTCTTGTCTCATATAAGAGAAGTTGACAGTATTGCTCAAGTTGTTAGATGTTTTGAGAATCCAAATGTTGTTCATGTTGATGGAAGTATTGAACCATTGAGAGATATAGAAACAATTAATCTTGAATTAATATTTGCTGATATCGAAACTTTGGAAAAGAGATTAGACAGAGCCAGAAAAATGTTAAAAGCAGATAAAAAAGCACAAGCTGAAATCGATGTTTTAGAAAAAGTTAAAGCAGTGTTAGAAAGTGGAAAGTGCGCTAGAACTGTTGAATTGACTGAAGAAGAGGAAGAATTAATAAAAGATACATTTTTATTAACTAGAAAACCAACTTTATATATAGCTAATGTATCTGAAGAACAACTTCAAGATGTTGAAAATGATGAAAATGTAAAAAAAGTAAAAGAATATGCTAAAACAGAAGGCGCAGAGGTTATTCCATTATGCATTAAGATTGAGGAAGAATTAGCGTCATTAGAAAAAGAAGATAAAAAAGAAATGCTTGAAGCATTAGGATTATCTGAATCTGGATTAGATAAAGTTGTAAAAGCAAGTTATGATTTATTAGGACTAATGTCATTCTTAACAGCAGGAGAACCAGAGGTTAGAGCTTGGACTATAAAAAAAGGTACTAAAGCCCCACAAGCTGCTGGTAAAATTCACTCTGACATAGAAAGAGGATTCATCAGAGCGGAGATTGTTTCTTATGATGATTTAATAAGAGAAGGTTCTATGAATGCTGTAAAAGAAAAAGGTTTACTACGTTCAGAAGGAAAAGAGTACATTATGAAGGACGGAGACGTAGTTTTATTTAGATTTAATGTATAGTTTTTGGCGTGTATAAAAAATAAAAAAATTACATAAAATATATTGACGAAAAAAATATTTAAATGTAAAATTATATTGTAATAAAGATATTCAAAAGAAAAAAAGGAGAAAAATTATGAAGAAAAGTGGTAAAATTTTATTTGTGTCAATATTAATGATAATGTTTATGCTTGCTTTTTCAGTAAGCGTAAAGGCAGCAGATGAAATAGATTATAGCGGTTATGAAGAATTAGAAGAAGAAATAGTTGAAGAACCAACTGAACCAACTCCAACTGAGCCAACAGAACAAGCGAACCCAACACAACAAGCAGAACCTACAGAAACTTCTGAACCAAAAACAGAGGAACAACCTACACAAGAACCAGAAAAAGTGCCAGCACAAGAGTCAGTTGAGCCAGCAAAACAAGAAGAAAAACCAACAACAAGTACTATAGAACCAACTAACAAAGCAAACACTTCAACAGAAACTCATGCAAAAGCAGGAGAATTCAAAACAACAATATATACTATAGGAGCAGGAGTATTTGGAGCTGTTTTAGCAATCGGATATACTAAAATAAAAAAATATATATTCTAATAGTAAACTAGAAATAAATAAATAAGCACATATTTTTTGAAAAATTTTCAAAAATAGGTGCTTTTTTTAATGTTTTGTGATAGAATAGCAAATGTAAAAATATAAAAAAGGAGAGTGCAAAAAATGTCCGAAATTAAGTATAAAAGAATTCTATTAAAATTAAGCGGAGAAGCATTAGCAGGAGAAAACAAAACAGGAATATCACCAGAGGTTTTAAATGATATCACAGATCAAGTTAAAGAGTTAAGAGACCTTGGGGTAGAAGTTGCAATAGTAGTTGGAGGTGGAAACTTCTGGAGAGGTAAGTATGGTCACACTATGGAAAGAACAACTTCTGATTACATGGGAATGCTTGCAACAACAATAAATGCGTTGGCATTGCAAGATGCTTTAGAAGCAAAAGGAATGTTTACGAGAGTACAAACAGCAATTGAAATGAGGGAAATTGCGGAACCTTATATTAAAAGAAAAGCAACTAAACATTTAGAAAAGGGTAGAATTGTTATATTTGCTGCAGGAACAGGAAACCCATTTTTCACAACAGATACATGTGCTGCATTAAGAGCGGCTGAAGTTGATGCCGAAGTAATACTTGTTGCTAAAACTATTGATGGCGTATATTCAGCAGATCCAAAAGTAGATCCAAATGCAGTTAAATATGACGAAATTACTTATTTAGACATATTAAATAAAGATTTAAAAGTTATGGATTCAACAGCAACATCATTGTGTAAAGATAACAATATTCCATTAATAGTTTTTGCAATGAGCGAAAAAGGTAATATGGTAAAAGCTGTTAAAGGTGAAAAAGTTGGAACTTTAGTTAAATAATTAATATTAAGGAGAGAATGTTATGGATTATAGTGAAATTAAAGAAAAAATGAGTAAAACAATAAGTGTATATTCTGAAAATTTAGCAGAAATAAGAGCAGGTCGTGCAAATCCTGCAATTTTAAATAAAATAAAAGTTGATTATTATGGTGTTCCAACACCAATAAGTCAAGTTGCTGGTATTTCTGTGCCAGAAGCAAGATTAATTGTAATTCAACCATGGGATGCAAATATTTTAAAAGAAATCGAAAAAGAAATATTAAAATCTGACATAGGAATTAATCCTAATAATGATGGTAAAGTAATAAGACTTGCTTTCCCAGAATTAAATGAAGAAAGAAGAAAAGAAATTGTTAAAGATATCAAAAAGATAGCTGAAGATGCGAAAGTGGCAATTAGAGCTATAAGAAGAGATGCTATTGATGATTTTAGAAAACAACAAAAAGACTCTGAAATTACTGAGGATGAATTAAAAGTTGCCGAGGATGAAGTTCAAAAGATTACAGACAAAAATATCGAGGAAATTGACTCTATTTTGGCTAATAAAGAAAAAGAAGTTATGAGTGTGTAAAACAACTACTCTATAAAATTGGGGTTGAAGTGTATGAATTTTAAAGATGAATTAGTAAATAAAGCAAATTTAGTTAATAATGAGTTAGAAAATTATATAAAAAAGAATGAGTGTCCTGAAAAGGTTTTGAATGAGTCTATGGAGTATAGCTTATTAGCAGGTGGAAAAAGAATTCGCCCTGTTTTGATTATGTCTTCATTTGAATTATTTAAGAAGGACTTTAAAGAGGCTTTACCTTTTATGGTAGCTATGGAAATGGTTCACACTTTTTCTTTAATTCATGATGATTTGCCTGGTATTGATAATGATGATTACAGAAGAGGTAAATTGACCAATCATAAAAAGTTTAACGAAGCTACAGCAATACTTGCAGGGGATAGTTTATTAAATTACGCATATAATTTAATAATTAATGATATTATTAATAGTAATGACAATGTTAAAAGTAAAAAAATGCAAGCTTTAAGGGAATTGTCAAATGGGATTGATAGAATGATTGCTGGCGAATATGTAGATACAGAATTTGAAGGCAAGGAAATATCTAACCAATATTTGGAGTATATGCATGAAAATAAAACTGGTGCTCTAATCAAAGCTAGTGTAAGAATTGGAGCGATACTAGCAGAAGCTGATAAAGAGTCTTTGGATAAACTAACTGTTTATGCAGAAAAAATCGGTTTAGCTTTTCAAATTAAGGATGATATTTTGTCAGAAATTGGTGATGCTAAAGAATTGGGAAAACCTGTAGGTAATGATAAAGAAAGAGGTAAGTGCACGTATACTACTAAATTTGGTTTGGAAGAGGCTCAAAAAATGTTAGATGATATAACAAGCGAGGCTGTTGAAATTACAAAGCACTTCGAAAACGGTGAATTCTTGAGAGAGTTAGCATTGTATATAGCTAATAGAAATAAATAAAAAGGAGTTTTTATATGGATGATGAAACAAACATACCACAACATATAGCAATTATCATGGATGGCAACAGGCGTTGGGCTAGAGAGAAAGGAAAAGAAACATCCGAAGGACACAGAGCAGGAGCTGAAAATTTAGAAAAAATTGCAAAATATTGTAATGATATAGGCGTTAAATATTTAACTGTGTATGCCTTTTCAACAGAAAACTGGAAGCGAAGCAAAGATGAGGTTTCAGCTTTGATGATTTTGTTAAAAAACTATCTTAAGAAATTTTCAAAAAATGCCAATAAAGAAAATATACGTATAAAAGTTTTAGGCGACATTGAAATTTTAGATGATGGTTTGAAAAAGAGCATTAATGAAGCTGTCGAAAGAACAAAAAATGGAACTGGATTAACTATGAATATTGCGTTTAATTACGGTGGAAGAGCTGAATTGGTAAATGCAACAAAAAAAATTGTTGAAAAAGTTATTAATAATGAGTTATCTGTTGAAGAAATTAATGAGAATATAATATCAAATAATTTATATACAGAAAATCAACCGGATCCAGATTTATTAATAAGACCTGGTGGAGAATTACGTATTAGTAATTTCTTACCATGGCAACTAGTATATTCAGAGTTCTATTTTACAGATAAATATTGGCCAGATTTTACTGAAGCGGATTTAATGGAAGCAATAAAAATATTTAACAAAAGAAATAGAAAGTTTGGAGGAAAATAATATGAATATGAAACGTCTTGCAACAGGTTTAATTGGATTTCCAATTGTTGCTTGTGCACTTGTATTTGGAAATAAATATGTTATTGATGTGATATTTGCAATAGTTTCTGCTATTTCATTATATGAATATAATCATGCGTTAAAACTAAAGGCAAAACCAGTAATGTGGATAGGATATTTTGCTTGCTTTTTAATGGCTTTTATACATATAATTCCTACTAAATATTTGGTAAATATTATAGGATTGTTAATGGCAACTACTGTATTGATTCTGTTTTTGCATGTTATAATAACTAACATGAAGATAAACATAGTTGATATTGCTCTAACATTCTTTGGTATTTGTTATATTGTAATTTTCCTTTTATTTATTCCTGTTCTTACAGGTCGCGAAAATGGAAAACTATTAGTTTGGTACATTATTTTTGCTGCATGGGGAACTGATGTGTTCGCATACTTTACTGGCAAAAAATTTGGAAAACATAAATTCAGCCCAGTTAGTCCTAAAAAATCAATAGAAGGATGTATTGGTGGCACTATAGGTTCTCTAATCTTTATAATAGGATATACAGTATTTTTAAATAATTATTTTAACTTGAATATTAATTATATAACAATTAGTGTAATAGGAATTATATTGAGTTTAGTAGGGCAAGTTGGAGATTTTTCTGCTTCAACTATTAAAAGATATGTAGGAATAAAAGATTTTAGTAATCTTTTTCCAGGTCATGGAGGAATGTTAGATAGGATAGACAGTGTTATATTTATAGCACCATTTGCATATTTTTTATTAATGCTAATTTAGGAGGATATTAATTTGATATTTATAATAAATGCTTTGAAAATAGTGTTTTTATTGGGATTTCTTGTGTTAATTCATGAGAGTGGACATTTTTTTGTTGCAAAATTATGTAAGGTTAGAGTTAATGAATTTGCTATTGGATTTGGACCAACAATATGGAGTAAGCAAGGAAAAGTTACTAAATATGCATTACGTTTGATTCCTTTGGGTGGATTTGTCAGTATGGAAGGTGAGAGCGAGAAGTCTTCTAAGGAAGGTTCTTTTAGTGAAGCTAGCATTTTAAAAAGAATAGCAATTGTAATGGCTGGTGGCATGGTAAACATCATTTTTGCAATAATTGTATTTTGGATTTTATCTGCAAGTTTTGTAGGTGCAAAAAATGCCTTTTATAATGTAGGATTATTTATAAAATCAATGTTTGAAAGTATAGTTCAATTATTTACTGGTAAAGTTGGAATAGATCAAATGATGGGGCCTGTTGGAATATCTGGGGTAGTTTCAAAAACATCTGGAATTGCTGATTTTATATATATTTTATCAGTGGTATCTTTATCATTAGGTGTGACAAATTTATTACCATTTCCACCACTTGATGGAGGAAAAGTTGTACTATTAATTATTGAGGGTATTCGAAAAAAGCCATTTAGTCAAAAGTTTGAACTAGCGTTACAATCAGCTGGATTTTTAGTATTGATTATTTTATCTGTGTTTGTAACATTTAATGATATAATAAGATTAAAGTAACTGTAAAAGAAGAGCTTTTAAGCTCTTTTTTTATGTTGCTTTATTTTTTTACAAAAAACCCTTTAAAAATAATAAGAAATATTATACAATAACATAAAATATGTATTTTTAAGGAGAAAAAGGATGAATAAAAAATGGGAATATTATGATAAAGACGACGAAGAAGTTAGAAGAATTCAAGAAGAGTTTAAATTAAGTAGATTATTATCAACAATAATAGTTAATAAAGGTTTGAAAAATAAGCAAGAAATTGAAGTTTTTTTAAATCCAACAAGAAAAGATTTTCATGATCCATATTTAATGCCGGATATGGAAATTGCAGTTAAAAGAATTATCCAAGCAATAGAAAATAAAGAAAAAGTAATAATTTATGGAGATTATGATGTTGATGGAATAACAAGTATAACTGTTCTTAAAAAATTCCTAGCAGATAGAGGACTAGAAGTTGATAGTTATATTCCAAACAGATTGGATGAAGGATATGGTTTAAATAAAGCGGCCATAGATAAGATAGTTTCTGAAAAATATCAGCTTATGATTACAGTAGATTGCGGAATATCAGGAATAGAGGAAATTGATTATGCAAATAGTTTAGGATTGGAAACAATTATTACAGATCATCATGAACCTGCAGAAACTTTGCCTAAAGCATTAGCAGTTGTAGATGCAAAAAGAAAAGATAATAAATATCCATTCAATCAATTAGCTGGTGTAGGTGTTGTATTTAAGTTAACTCAAGCAATTAGCCAGGTATATAACTTAGATGAGAAAGAGTATTTGAAATATTTAGATATTGTATGTGTTGGAACAATTTCAGATATTGTACCACTTGTTGATGAAAATAGAGTTATTACAAAATTAGGTTTGAAGCTTGTTGAAGTCACACGAAATGTTGGGTTAAGAGCATTATTGAATGCTATAGGTTATAAAAAAATTGACTCGTCTGCAATCTCATTTGGTGTTGCCCCAAGAATAAATGCATGCGGAAGAATGGGACATGAGCAAGACGCTCTACAATTATTTTTAACAGAAAATATTGTTGAAGCAAATAATATTTCTAAAAAGTTAAATGATTACAATAAAGAAAGACAAGATATTGAAAGAAGAATATTTGATGAAGTTCTAACTAAAATAGAGAAGGATGAAAAAGATAAGCCATGTATTATTGTGGGAGATGATAATTGGCACCATGGCGTTATTGGTATTGTTTCTTCAAAAGTTACAGAAATGTATTATAAGCCTAGTATTCTAATTTGTTTTGAGGATGAAGAGGGAAAAGGATCAGGAAGAAGTATCCCAGGATTTGATTTACATGATGCATTGTCAAAATGTGATAAATATATTGATAGATTTGGTGGACATTCTATGGCAATTGGAATTAGTGTTGCCAAAAATAATTTTGCTAAATTCAAAGAAGAATTTGAAAATTTTGTAAATAATACAAATATAAACGAATTAGTTCCAATAATAAAGGTAGATGAGGAAATTAATGCCAAAGATATAAGTATAGATATTGTTAATGAATTAAATATGCTTGAACCTTTTGGGGAAGCTAATAAGATGCCAATTTTTATGTATAAGAATCTAAGAATTAACTCTATCAGAGCTCTGTCTGAAGGAAAACATTTGAAGTTAACTTTGAAAGATGAAAGCATGGTAATTGATGCTATTGGTTTTAACATGGGGCATTTAGTAAATGAATATTTACTTGGAGATAAGGTTGATGTTATTGGAAATCTTGAGGTTAATAGTTTTAATGGACGTGATAATGTTCAAATTAATTTGAAGGATATGAGGAAATCTTATTAAACTTAATTAATTGTTTATAGAGGAGGATGATTTATGTCTGAAGTTAAAGATGTTACTATAGATGATGTTCTAGAAAAAATGAGAAAAAACAATAAAAAAAGTGATTTAAAATTGATTAAAAGGGCTTATGATTTTGCTAAGGAAAAACATGGGGACCAGCTTAGGAAATCAGGGGAACCATATATAATACATCCCGTACAGGTTGCTTTCATTTTAGCAAGCCTTGAACTTGATGATGCAACAATATGTGCAGCTTTATTACATGATGTTGCTGAGGATACTGATGTTACAATTCAGGATTTAGCTAAGGAGTTTTCTCCTGAAATTTCTGAAATGGTTGACGGGGTTACTAAACTTGGTAATTTAAAGTATACTAGTGCTGAAGAGCAACAGGTTGAAAATTATAGAAAAATGTTTTTGGCCATGGGAAAAGATATTAGGGTAATTCTAATTAAACTTGCCGACAGATTGCATAATATGAGAACACTAAAATATTTAAGAAGAGATAGACAAATCGCTATTTCAAAAGAAACTCAAGATTTGTATGCACCTCTTGCTAATAGGCTTGGTATGTACTCTTTGAAATGGGAGTTGGAGGATTTAGCTTTTAAATACTTAAATCCGGATGAGTACAGAGAAATAGTTGAAGGTATTGATAAAAAAAGAGAAGAGAGATTACAGTTTATTAATCAAATTGTTGAACAGATAAACGAAGAATTGAAAAGACAAAAGATTAAGGCTGAAATAACAGGAAGAGCAAAGCATTTATATAGCATATATAGAAAAATGCTTAGAGATAACAAATCATTGGATCAAATATATGATTTGTTTGCTTTACGTATTCTAGTTGATAATGTTAAAGATTGTTATGCTGCCTTAGGCGTCGTTCATGAGCTATATAATCCTATGCCAGGAAGATTTAAGGATTATATTTCTGTACCAAAGCCTAATATGTATCAATCATTACACACTACGTTGATTGGCCCAAAAGGAACTCCTTTTGAGGTTCAAATTCGTACGTGGGAGATGCATAGAATTGCCGAATTTGGTATTGCTGCACACTGGGCATATAAGGAAGCAAATAAGTTAAAGAAAACATCTGTTATGGTTCAGGAAGATAAATTGGCATGGCTTCGTGAAACATTGGAATGGCAAAAAGATATGCAAGACCCTCAAGAGTTTTTGAATACATTAAAAACAGAACTTTTTGTTGATGAAGTTTATGTATTTACACCAAAAGGACAGATAAAAGTGTTGCCAAGAGGAGCTACTCCAATTGATTTCGCTTATTGCATTCATGCTGAAATAGGACATCACATGACAGGTTGCAAAATCAATAGTAAAATGATGCCAATAATAACTGCTTTAAAAAATGGAGACATTGTTGAAATTATTACATCAGATCAATCTAAAGGACCAAGTAGAGATTGGTTGAAATTTGTTAAAAGCACAAGTGCTAAAAATAAAATTCAAAGCTGGTTTAAGAAGACTCAAAGAGTTGAAAATATCGAAAAAGGTAGAGACTTAATAGAAAAAGAAATAAAAAGAATAGGTATTTCTTATAATAAAATATTTAAAAGTGAATATATAGAAGTAGCACTTGAAAGATATAAATTTAGTAATGTTGAAGATATGTATGCGGCAGTTGGTTTTGGGGCAATTTCAGCTACTAAAGTTATAGCTAAGATGTTGGAGGCCTACAAGAAAGATAATCAAGATGAATTTATTGAACATACTTTGGAAGAGCTTGTTAATGAAAGAGCTAGAAAAACTAAACCTTCAAATGTTGGAATTGTTGTTAAGGGAATAGATAATTGTTTGGTTAGACTTTCAAAATGTTGTAACCCAGTTCCAGGTGACGAAATAGTAGGTTTTGTAACAAGAGGAAGAGGTGTTTCAGTTCACAGAAAGGACTGTGTTAATGTTCATGATTTAATCTCTCAAGAAGATAGAATGATAGATGTTTATTGGTACAATAACAATGAAAGTTCATATAACGTGGATATTGAAATACTTGCAAATGAAAGAAATGGATTATTGGCAGATATTATTAAACAAATTGCATCAGTAAAAACAAGATTAATTGCAGTTAATTCTAAAGTAAATAAAGATAAGATTGTTGTTACTGAAGCAACTGTTGAAGTAGAGAATTTAGACGACTTAAATAATATTTTAAAAGCTTTAAGAAAGATTGACAATGTATATGAAGTTAACAGAAAAAAATAATATGAAGGGAAGAAGATTTTGATATGATACTAAAGAGAATAAGGGTGTTAACGCCTTATGGAATTTATACAAACGTTTATATAATTCAAGACGAAGTAAGCAAAGAAACTATGGTCGTTGACCCTGGAGCTGAAGTTGATAAAATTATTGAAATGCTGGATATTATTAATGCTGATTTAAAATACATTTATTTGACGCATTGCCATGGGGATCATATTGGAGGCGTAAGTGAACTTCAAAGAAAAAAAGGTGGAAAGATTTTAATACACAGATTTGATGCTGAAGGTCTTACAAACCCAGACATAAGTCTTACAAATTACTTAGGGATTGATGCAAGTTTTGAGCCAGATTCTAGACTTAATGATGGCGATTTACTTCATCTTGGAAATCTAGAATTTAAAGTTATTCATACCCCAGGTCATACTAAAGGTGGAACTTCATTGTATTGTGAACAAGAAGGATTTTTAATAAGTGGCGATACTTTATTTAGAGGAACCTGGGGAAGAACAGATTTGCCAACAGGGAGCCTAGAGGATATAATGAATGCAATTACTGAAAAATTAATGGTTTTACCAGATAAAACTATTGTATATCCAGGACATGGAAAGGCAACAATGATAAAGGAAGAAAAGCCTATATACTTAGAATTGAAACCTAGATTAGATTAAAGACATATTTCAAGAATTCTGAGCATATAATATTTATGAGATACTATATGCAAAGGAGAAATATTCTAAGTGAAAATAAAAGTTGTAACTATAAGTGATATAATAAAATATTTAGCAAAAATAAGTTTAGTATTTGGTATTATAGCTATTTTTGCTAAATTTTTTTATGACAATAAAAATGTGAATAATAATTTTGAATTTGATTCATATAAGTTAGCATCGGTTATAAAGAAAGAAGTTTTATTGTTTAGAAATAGTGATAGTCAAGAATTTCAAATATCTGATAAAGATTATATTACAAAAACAATTAATAGTGAACTTAGTATGTTTAAGGCAGTAGCAGCTACTAATAATAGTACGAAAATTGAAAAAAATAATAGTGATGAAGATATTGAAAATAATAATTTAGAGGAACTAGAAAGCTCAAAAGGAGAAGAACAACAGAAAGAAAATGAAAATCTGGAAGAAGCAAAGACGGGGGTGAACGTTGAGGTACTTCCTTCGAACATAGCTGATAAAACGACATATAAGGTATTTGGCGTTAAAATAAGAAATGAATCAGATTACAATATTCAAAATGAAATTAAGGACTTAAATGTTAATATTAATAAAAATAATATTTTAATTTTCCATACACATACATGTGAAAGTTATACACCGACAGAGCAGAACCAATATAATTCAACAGGAAATTTTAGAACAACAGATTTAAATTATAGTGTTGTCAGGGTAGGAGATGAATTAGAAAAATATTTGGTTAATTATGGTTATAATGTTATTCATGACAAATCATATCATGATTATCCAGCTTATAATGGTTCATATAACCGCTCATTGGTAACAGTTGAAAATATATTAGATGAAAATTCAGACATAGATGTGGTAGTGGATTTACATAGAGATGCAATTGGTGATAATACTTATGCTCCCAAAGTAAAAATAGGTGATGATTATTGTGCTAGAATAATGTTAGTAATTGGAACTGATGGCGGTGGTTTAAAACATGACAATTGGAGAGAAAATGTAAAATTTGCTATTAAGTTAGCACAAAAGGCTGAAGAGATGTATCCTGGTTTGTTTAAGCCAGTAATAGTTAGAAATTCAAGGTATAATCATCATGTGTCTAATGCCGCGTGTATTATAGAGGTTGGTGCAACAGGAAATACTTTGGAGGAATGCTTAAATAGCATGAAATATTTATCAAAAATTTATGATGAAATGTAAATTCACTCTTGAAATTATTAATCACTTAATATAAAATTATGTCATATACTAAAGAAGGAGTGATTATGGTGTCAAATATTAGTGTTAATTTTAAAAAAAGTAAAATAGCAGGAAACGAGATTATGGTCTACTCAGAAGAAGTTGAAAAAATACATACAATGATGAACAAAAAAGCTAACAGTAAAGATGAATTTTTAGGCTGGTTAAACTGGCCAGAAAAATATAATAAAAGAGAATTTGAAAAGGTAAAAAAATGTGCGAAACGAATACAAGAAAATTCTGATGTTTTTGTAGTTATAGGCATAGGAGGTTCTTATTTAGGAGCAAGGGCTGTTATAGATTCTTTAACCAATACATTCTATAATTTACAAAGCAAGAAGGATAGAAAATTCCCACAAATAATGTATGTTGGAAACAACATGAGTAGCACATATTTAAATGATTTAATAGAACTTATACAAGATAAAGATATATCTATTAATGTAATTTCAAAATCTGGAACAACAACAGAACCAGCAATTGCATTTAGAATATTTAGAAATTTACTAGAAGATAAATACGGAATAAAAGAAGCTCAAAAAAGAATTTATGTTACAACAGACAAACAAAAAGGTGCACTTAAACAATTAGCTGAAGAAGAAGGATATACAACATTTGTTATTCCAGAAAATGTAGGTGGTAGATATTCTGTTTTGACTTCTGTTGGACTTCTTCCAATCGCAGTAGCAGGAATCAATATAGATAAAATAATGGATGGGGCTCGCTTCGCTAAAGAAAAATATGATGATCCAGTTTTGAAATATAATGATTGTTATAAATATGCAGTTGCAAGAAACGTGTTATATAAGAAGGAAAAGAATATAGAAATATTAGCTAGCTACAATCCAAAACTGCATTATTTTATAGAATGGTGGAAGCAATTATTTGGAGAAAGCGAAGGAAAGGAACTTAAAGGGATTTTTCCGGCTGGTGTGGAATTTACAACAGATTTGCATTCACTTGGACAATACATTCAAGAAGGAAAAAGATGTTTATTTGAAACAGTTTTAGATATTAAAGAAGAACCTTCAGATATAATACTAAGCTATGAAGATGATAATTTAGATGGATTAAATTATTTAGCAGATAAATCATTGAACTATGTAAATAGGAAAGCTATGGAAGGAACAATAGCTGCGCATGTTGACGGAGGCGTTCCTAACATGGTTATTGAAATTGATAAATTGGATGAGGAAGCAGTAGGACATTTAATTTATTTCTTCGAAAAAGCATGTGCAATGTCTGGTTTATTATTAGGTGTAAATCCATTTAATCAACCTGGGGTTGAAAAGTATAAAACTAATATGTTTAGGTTATTAGAGAAACCTGGATATGAGGATAAAAAATAAAAGAAAGGAAACTTAAGATAAATGGAAAGACGAGTTATTAAATTTAATTTAATGGGAGCTATCGGTATACTTTTACTTATTATAGCTGCAATAGTTGGAATAACGATTTTTGCAACAAATAAAAATAATACTGGAAGCAAAGAAAAGAAAGATGAAAATGAGCCTCAACAACAACAGATACAAGAGAATCAAGATTCGTATAAAGAAGCGGACATGAAGGAAACTGTTAATATTGATGGGCAAGATACAGAAATTATTGTGGAACCATTTGAAAGTGAGTTAAAATACAAGATGAATTTACCTTCTGAAAAATTTTATTTTGAAGGTAATTCAGAGGGAAAGGATATTTTTAAATCACTAGAATCAGATTCAATTTTAATGGAAATATACAAGACTGAAGGCGGATTTAGTGAAAGAGCAGAGGAACTAAGAGCTGGTCAAGCAGAAAGAATTAAGAACAATGAAACATATAGAATGAATGCTTTAGCTTTAAAGGAAGATAGCTTATACTATGTAGAACATGAAAAAAGGGATAATAAATTATATTATAGCTATTATGTAGAAGGTGAAAACTGCTATTATACAATAGATGTTCAATTTGAAGAACAATTTTCTGAACAAATAATACCAGTTGTATTAAATATGATTAAAAGCTTTGAAATTATGTAAAATTTGATTTAAATTATTGACTTTGATGAAATTTGTGGTAAAATATTAGGTAATTAAAAAATGGCGTTGAAAAAGAAAAAGTGGATACTATATTTATAGAGAGTCGATGGTTGGTGTAAATCGATAATATATATTCATGGTGGAACTTTGGAGCTAAAAAAATAATAAAGAGGGTAATATCAAATATTACCAATTAGGGTGGAACCGCGGAATTATATTTTCGTCCCTAGCTTATAATAGGCTAGTGGACGATTTTTTTATTAAAAGGAGGAATTAGAATGATAGAAAACATGGAAAAAATTGTAAGTTTATGTAAAGGAAGAGGATATGTTTATCCAGGTTCAGAAATTTATGGAGGTTTAGCTAATACATGGGATTATGGACCTTTAGGTGTTGAGCTAAAAAACAATATTAAAAATGCTTGGAGAAAGAAATTTATTCAAGAAAACAAATATAATGTTGGACTTGATGCAGCAATTTTAATGAATCCAGAAACATGGGTTGCTTCTGGGCATGTTGGTGGTTTTAGTGATCCACTTATAGACTGTAAAGAATGTAAAACAAGACATAGAGCTGATAAATTAATTGAAGAATGGATGCATGAACATAATTGTGAAGAAGTTGTAGATGGTTGGTCAGATGATAAAATGATTGATTATATGAAAGAAAATCATATTGCTTGTCCAAATTGCGGAAAAGAAAATTTCACATCTATTAGAAAGTTTAATTTAATGTTCAAAACATTCCAAGGTGTTACAGAGGATGCAAAAGCGGAAATTTATTTAAGACCAGAAACAGCTCAAGGTATATTTGTTAACTTTAAGAATGTTCAAAGAACAACAAGAAGAAAACTACCAATGGGAATAGCACAAATTGGAAAATCATTTAGAAATGAAATTACACCAGGAAACTTCACATTTAGAACGCGTGAGTTTGAACAAATGGAATTAGAATTCTTCTGTAAACCTGGTACTGAATTAGAATGGCATAAATATTGGAAAGAATTCTGTAAAAATTGGTTATTAAGTTTAGGAATTAAAGAAGAAAATATCAGATTAAGAGATCATAGCCAAGAGGAATTATCTCATTATAGTAATGCAACAACAGATATAGAATTTACATTCCCATTTGGATGGGGTGAATTATGGGGAATTGCCTCAAGAACAGATTTTGACTTGAGTAAACACATGGAATTTTCAAAACAAGATATGTCATATCTAGACCCAGAAACAAATGAAAAATATGTTCCTTATGTAATTGAACCATCACTTGGATGTGATAGGGTTGCGTTAGCATTTTTATGTAATAGCTACGAAGAGCAAGAAATTGCAGAAGGAGATGTTCGTACTGTTTTACATTTACATCCAGCATTAGCACCATATAAAGTTGCTGTATTACCACTATCTAAAAAATTAAGTGACAAAGCTAACGAAGTTTATGAAATGTTATCAAAGAAATTCATGTGTGACTATGATGAAGCTGGAAGTATTGGAAAACGTTACAGAAGAGAAGATGAAATTGGAACACCATATTGTGTAACAATAGATTTTGATACATTAGAAGATAATCAGGTTACAATTAGAGATAGAGATACTATGGAACAAGTTAGGGTTTCAATAGATGAATTAGTTAATTGGATTGAAGGAAAAATCGAATTTTAGTTATGATAAAGGAGTAGGCAATGTTTCAAATAACAGACGAAATAGTAAAAGCTATAGAAAATCGCGTTAAAAATGGCGAAAGAAGTAGAGAAGCTATTTTTTATGGAATTATTTCTAATGACGAAGAACTTGAAAGAATAACAAAACTATATAGAGAAAGAAAAAGTGTGGACGATATCACAATAGAGGAAAAAATTCCTATTGAAAGGGTTAGAAAAAATATTGATGTAATAGAGCAATTAAATAAAATTATTGATCAAAAGATATACAAGGCACATAATTTAAAACACTATGAAAAAAGAGTAATTCAAGAAGATATGCCACATAGTAATCAAGAAGAATTAAACGAAAGCATAAGTGCAATACGAAGAAGTGAAAGATTAAAAAGAGAAAGTGCTAGAAAAAAATTAACAAGAATAATTTCTGAATATATGATTATTAAGAGAGACAAAAAATCCGATATAAAATACACAAAAAAATTTGTTAAAGAAAATATAAATGAGTTTATAGAATTAAATAATTTACTAGGATATAACAATTCTAAATTATTGCATCTTGCTAATATGTATAATGATTTAGGAGATTTTAAAAGAGCAAATAACACATTAAGTCGTATAAATAAAAGTAATATGTCAGATATAGAAGAAAGAAATTTTGAAATTGCAAGAAACAAAGCTATCAGATTAGAAAATGCAAATTTTATTAAAGCTTTATATCAAAAAGGTTTAAACGATGATGAAATATTTGAACAATGCGAAAAAGTAAGCAGTGAAAGAAGAGTTCAGTTTTTAAATAGAGATTTTGTTAACAAGGTAATACGAGTATGCAAAAAAAGAGAAAGGTTGGCTAAACAAGAGAATAATGAGTTCGATTTAGATCGTTAAAAAACATAACGTAAAAATATGATAATATTTTTACGTTATGTTATAATATATAAAAATGTACCAAGGAGGAAATATAAATATGGATAAAAAATATGTGTATTTATTTAGTGAGGGAAATAGCCAAATGCGTGAATTATTAGGTGGAAAAGGTGCTAATTTAGCAGAGATGACTAATTTGGGTTTACCAGTTCCACAAGGGTTTACAATAACAACAGAGGCGTGCAATAGTTATTACGAGAATAAAGAACAAA
>OCVV011346807.1_pt1 | contig 19709 bp, 15 predicted proteins | sample 1539721 | NCBI WGS metagenome assembly OCVV01 (sample SAMN02144230, study PRJEB22623) | gut metagenome | biome: sheep rumen | host: Ovis aries | place: New Zealand
AGCAGTAAATGGATTTACATGAACTTTCTTTTCCTTTCCGTCAATATCCTTTAAGGTGATGATGCCGCTTTTTTCGTCAACAGAGGAAATTCTTCCCAAAAGCTCGGGCTGACTCATTGCCCCTGAATTTTTTTTGACTTTCATGCCCATTCCTGGGAAGCCTTTGTTTTGATGGAAATTTTTTCCCTGCATTCCCCACATCTGACCAGGGAAGTTATTCTGACGGCCAGTATTTTTTGCAAATGCCGAAGTAGAAGCGAGTCCAAGAACGAGCGCCACGAGGGCAAGCCTTTTAACCAATGTTTTTTTCATAAGATTCTCCTAAAACTGGCGATGGAATAGGAGTAAAACCATCGCCTTAAAATGTCTCAGCCTACGCTGATGGTCAAAGTTTAGCATTTGGAAGAGTCGAAAACATTAAGAGGCTTTGAAATGAAAATGAAAGATTTTTCAGAAAAGAAGCATGGCTAAAGTCAAATACTTGGCACGGGGCAGGCAGAGCTTTTAGTCAAAAAAAGACAGGGGAGCCGTCACGGAAACAAGTTCACCTGTAAGCGGATGTGGAAAAGTCAGTGACTGGGCATGGAGCATGATTCTTTCGTAATCTTCGCCGCCGTAAAGGCTGTCCCCCAAAATAGGCATTCCAAGGGAAGAAAGGTGAACGCGAATCTGGTGGGTTCGCCCCGTAAGCGGCGAGCATTTTACCAAAATTAAGTCATGGAATCTTGAAGACCCAGGTATTTTCAATTCTGCTGCCGAAACCTTCCTCAAAAACTCAAATTCAGTACAAGAGGAAAGGCCGCCATCTTTTTCGCTCACCCTCCCCCACTTTGCCGCCTGTCCCTTGGGACTGATTCTTCCCATGGGAAAATCAACCGTAATTTTTTTGCTTTCTGTAAATTCCCCTGCTTTTTTTTGGGAAAGGCAGACAAGGGCATTGTAGACTTTTTTTGCCCTGTGACTCTCAAACATATCGTGGCAGGCAACATTGACGCTTCTCGTCTTTGTGAACAAAATGACCCCGCTGGTGTCACGATCCAGACGGTGCATTATCCCGACATAAGGGGGATTTTTCGCATTGGGTTTTTCGATTTTTTGTCTTTTAAATAAAAAACGAACCACAGCATCGTGAAGGTTGTCCCGGCTTTTTACCATACCAGCCTCAGTTGGAAAATGACTTGGCTTGTTCACGACAATAATGCTCTCATCCTCAAAAAGAATGTCCTTTTCCGACACATCGTAAGCTATGTCATCAGGCTGCTTTTCAAAAAAGAGCTTTTCTTCATCCAAGTGAATGAGAATTTCGCTCCCCGGCCTCAGCATAAATGCAGGAAGACGAACTTGCCTTCCGTTAACGCTCACGCTGCCGGCCACAATAAGGCGACGAATCTTACTGTTAGATATTTCGCTGCCTACTTGGGCCGGCAATTCTTCACGCAAAAATTCATTAAGAGAAATTGATTTCTTTGAGGAGAGAGAAAAAGACTTCATCCTCTTAGTAGCCCAAATCCTGGCCAACGAGAATGATTTTTATCCTTCCCTTTGTGCGGCAAATGCGGGTCTTTACGAAGATTCCGCAGATGTCTTTTTCGTCGGCAAGGGACAGTCTCTTCGCATTTTTCGGGGCTGCGATTTTAAGGGCACGCTCCTCAAGCTCAGCCTCACTTTTTACGACTTTGTTGACTCCGACCAAAGCAATGACAGAATTTGGGCCGAATGCGATTGCGGCAACCCTGTTTCCGTTTCCATCAATATTGAAAAGAACACCGTCTTCACTCAAGGCGTTGAAACTTGTAAGGAAGATGTCAGCCGTAAGTCCTTTGCGCATAAGCTCGTATTTTTCTTCCGGGGTTTTTCCAAGGCTGCGGTCGATTACCGAGTATTTTCCATTTTTAACCCTGTCCAAAAGCCCTGACTCTTCGATTGAGACAGAACCGCCCCATGAAACACTGGAACCTTCCGGCATAAGTGCGAGAGCCTTTTCGACAGCCTCGGCTTTTGTTGGGGCATAAAAGGCATCGAAGCCTCGTTTTTTAAGGTTTTCGATTATTTTTTCTGTATCCATGAACATCTCCTTATAAAAGCTCCGCCTTAGTGACCTTGAAGCTTTTTATTTAGCGGCAAATTTTTTCTTTAGGACAAGCAAGCTTGCGACCAGAAGAATGATTCCCATGAGCCACGAAATGATTCCGCTGGCGAAAATTCCAAGTGCCTGGGTGAAGCCTGCTACAATGTAAGTGACGAAGGAAACGCCACAAACCGTAATGGCATAAGGAAGCTGGGTTGAGACATGGTTGACATGCTCACACTGGGCACCGGCACTTGCCATAATCGTTGTGTCGCTGATTGGCGAACAATGATCTCCGGCAACGGCACCTGCCATACATGCTGAGATTGAGATGATTCGAAGAGGGTCTTCGCTTCCTGGGAAAACGGCGATACAGATTGGTATGAGGATGCCGAAAGTTCCCCAGCTGGTTCCCGTTGCAAAAGCCAGAAAGGCTGAGATTACGAAGATGATGGCGGGGAGGAAATTCTGGAAGCCTTTTGCGCTGCCTTCCACGAGACCGGCCACATACTTTGCGGCTCCGAGAGAATCTGTCATGGCTTTAAGGGTCCATGCAAGTGTGAGGATTAAAATCGCCGGAACCATTGCCTTGAATCCGTCTGGAATGCAAGTCATGCAGTCCTTGAATGAAATTACCCTGCGGATCTGGTAAATGACAATGGTAAGGAGCAGGGCCGCGAATGAGCCGATTACGAGGCCAACAGAAGCATCGCTGTTTGCAAAGGCATCGATGAAGTTTTTGTGCTCCTCACCGCTGGCGAAGAAACCGCCTGTGTAAATCATGCCCATGGTACAGAGAATGATGAGGCTTGCGATTGGGAAAACGAGATCAAAGACCTTGCCACGAGTGGAAACTTCTTCTTCAATGTCTTCGTTCATGTTCTCACGGCTTTTCTCAAATTTTGCCATGGGGCCGAATTCAAAATTCATGAATATAAGGAGGAACATCATGCCAATAGTGAAGAAGGCATAGAAGTTAAATGGAATTGCCTTGCAGAAGAGGGCAAGACCGTTCTCTCCCTCACTTACGAAACCTGCGACAGCCGCAGCCCATGAAGAAATTGGCGCTATGATACAGACAGGAGCCGCAGTGGCATCAATGAGATAAGCGAGCTTTTCTCTTGAAACTTTGTATTTTTTCGTGATTGGCCGCATTACCGAGCCTACCGTAAGACAGTTGAAGTAGTCATCAATAAAAATAAGCACGCCGAGACAAACTGTGGCAACCTGGGCTCCAAGTTTTGACTTTATGTGCTTTTTTGCCCACTCACCAAAGGCCTGAGAACCGCCAGCCTTGTTCATAAGGGCAACCATAGCGCCTAAAACGACAAGAAAAACAAGAATGCCCACATTCCATGAATCAGAAAGCTGCTTAATCATTCCGTCATTGAAAACATGGGTGAAAAAACCTGTAAAACCAGAGCTGGCGTCAATGGCAAAAAAAGCACCGCCTATTAAGATTCCGATAAAAAGGGAAGAATACACTTCCTTTGTGATGAGTGCCAGTGCAATGGCTACGATTGGAGGCACAAGAGAGAAAAATGTTCCCGTCATAATTTACTTTCCTTCCTTCGCGAGAGATTTAAAGTCTGTTTTCAGGGGATTTTCTATGCCATCATTCTCAAGTTTTTCGAGTACGGCAATGGCATAATTCAGCTTATCCAGTGAATTTGGAGCGCAGTATGTTTTTATTTGTATGAGCGCATCAATTACACTTTTATTTGTCATAAAGACCTCCATTACTTTTTTTATTGTCTTTAAAGATTAGCACAGTTTTTGGAATAATTCTATAAAAGAATCAAAATTTTACTGAAGCCAGCATCTCACCTTGTGACCATCATCAATTTCCTTCCACTCAGGAATTTCCTGGAGACATTTTTCGCTCGCATGGGGACAACGATGGGCAAAGGGGCAGCCGTGAAGGCTTTCAAGACTGCTTTTAACTTCTCCCTGATTTAAGCCCGATGAAGAATTATCGCTTCCAGAGAAGAGCAATTTCGTGTAGGGATGGCAGGCCGTCTTGTAAAGGTCTGAGGCAGGAGCCTCCTCAACCAAAAGTCCCCTGTACATGACTCCGATTGTGTCGCAGAAATAGCAGGAAACCCTTAAATCGTGGGCAATAAAAAGGAAAGAGATTCCCCTTTTTTCCCGTATATCCTGCAAAAGATTTAAAATCTGGCTCTGAACGCTTACATCCAGGGCACTCACAACCTCGTCACAGAACATGACCTCAGGCTTCATAATCAGGGAGCGGGCAATGGAGATTCTCTGGCGCTGACCGCCGGAAAATTCACTGGGACGCTTCTCCAAGTCCAAGGGATCCAGGCCAACCTCTTCCATGATTTGACAAGCCTCCTCCCTGGCGACCGCCTTTCCGGGCCAACATGTGGAATATTTATAGCTGGCCGTAAGGATATTAAAAACCGTCATGCGGGGATTAAGCGAGCGGGAAGGATCCTGAAAGACATACTTGATTTTTTCCCGGTAAGAGCGAAGCTCCCTACGGTTGAAATTCAAAATGTTTAACCTCTTGCCAATTTCGGATTCGGTCACCCCACTTTCCTTTGGCCTGTACCAGATTGCCCCTCCGTCTGCCTTGTACATGCGTACCAACATTCTGGCCGTGGTAGTTTTTCCGCAACCGCTTTCCCCGACAAGGCCATAAGTTTTTCCCCTCTCGATTCCAAAAGAAATGTCATTAACGGCATAAACAAAACGGTCTTGCCGCGCAAAAAAACCGGCCTCAAGAGTAAATTTTTTCGTAAGATGCTCAGCTTGAATAATGTAATCAGGCATTTTTTCCCCTGTAAATCTCAACCATTTCTTTGATTCGCTCTGCCGGCCGTGAAATTTCCGTCATAGAGCCGCCCCTGTTTAGATTGTCAATGATTGCCGCCACATAACGGTTCATTCCCACTGAAAAATACCAGTCTTTTTGCAGAAGCTCAGGCTTTTGGTAAATAAGATTAGTGGTGAAAACCCTGTCAAAAAGACCTTGCGAGTATGCGCTGTCAAATTTCTCAAAGCCATTAGTGAAAAGGCCAAATGTGGCGAAAACAAAGACTCTTGCCGCCCCCCTGTCTTTCAGCTGTTTTGCGACATCAATAATGCTGCCGCCAGAAGATATCATGTCGTCAACTACGATTACATCCTTGCCTTCAACAGACTCACCGCAAAAATCATGGGCGATTATTGGATTCATGCCATCGACGATTGTACTGTAGTCCCGCCTTTTGTAGAACATACCGATGTTAACGCCAAAAATCGACGCAAGGAAAACCACCCTCTGGGTAGCGCCTTCATCCGGGGAAATGAACATCATGTGCTCGGTGTCAATTTTCAAGTCTTCGTATTCAGTAAGAAGGGCCTGGGTAAACTGCAGGGCCGGAGAGACATCCTCAAAACCGCTGAAGGGAATGGCATTCTGTACCCGAGAATCGTGGGCATCAAAAGTGATGATGTCATGGACTCCCATGTTCTCCAGCTCCTGAAGCATCATGGCACAATCCAAAGATTCCCGTCCCGTCCTGCGGTGCTGCCGGCTTTCATACAAAAAAGGCATAATTACGGTGATGCGGCCTGCCTTGCCGTTACAAGCCGCTATGACCCGCTTTAAATCCTGAAAATGGTCATCGGGCGACATACGGTTTGTAATGCCGTCCATTTTGTAGCTTACGGAAGGATTGCAGACATCCACAAGCACATAAATATCCCTGTCACGGACTGATTCCATGACAATGCCCTTTGCCTCTCCGCTTCCGAAACGGGGGCACTGAGCTGGAACCAGAAAATGCTCTCCTCCCCGCCAGCCGCTAAGGATAGCGTCAATTTGTTGACCAGCATTTCTAGCTGATTCAAGGGCGATTATTCCTAATTTCTGCATGTTGAATCTCCATTATTTTGTTAAGAATGCAATTGCTCCGTCCCAGTTTTCTGGCGGATTTTTTATGAATTCCTCACATCTAGAAAGCATAAGTTTTGCGGCCTTGTCTTCGCTGACGAAAGTTAAGGCCTTGGTAAAATAGTCTTTCGCAAGATTCCAAATTCCCTGCTTGTACAAGTCCATGCCCTTGACATAGGCATCTTTGTAGGGGACAGGAAATTCCTCTTCGCTTCGGTCGACGGCATAAACCGGCACGGCATTTTTTTTACCCTTTACCCTAACATCGTCCAAGTGCCTGAAAGAGAAGGCAGCTTCGCCGGCATCCTCAAGCACGCTTTCACTGACAATAATCTGACTGCCGTAGGTTTTGGTAAGGCCTTCCAGACGGCTCGCAAGGTTTACATTGTCGCCGATTACGGAATAGTCGGTTTTGTCCTTGGAGCCGATTGAGCCGACAATGACATCACCGTAATGGATTCCGATGCCAATTTCAAATTTCATTCCGTCGGGCAAGACAAGATCCCCTAGTTCCACAGAATCTAGTGCCTCCCTCATCTCATAAGCCGCAGAAACAGCCCGGCGGCAATTGTCCTCATAGCTGACGGGAGTGCCAAATTCGGCCATGATGGCATCCCCTATGAATTTATCGATAGTGCCGCCGTGCTTCTTGATGATTTCTACCATAGTCGAAAAATAGCGGTTAAGGAAGGCGACGAGTACATCAGGCTTGTTTTTTTCACTTATATTCGTGAATGAGCGTATATCGCTGAAAAGAATGGCGACAGCCCTGGTCTCGCCGACACCAAGCTTATCCCCGGAATCGTCCGCCTGCATTACCAGGCTGTCGATAATCTGCTCTGGCACGAAGCGACTGAAAGCACGGCGAATTCTTTTTTCAAAGAACATGTTCTTTTTGACCGTGAGAGCCTTGTCGAAAATGGCAGCTGTATTTCTGACGCATGAAACGAAGAAATTCCGCTTTTCGCTCATTATGTTTCCCTCGCTGACAATATGAACGGTTCCAAATCTCTCGCTGTCCGACGGACTCTTTAAAGTCTCACTCTCGTAACTTGAAAGTCGAACCCTCCTGCTGTAAAAGCGATCAAGTCGGGCTTCCGTAGCCAGTCTTTTCGGCCTTATTTTTGTGTCGCTGTAATTGACCTGAACCTTGCCGAAATCATCCTGACAGACAGTGAGAAAATCGGCTATGTCCTTTACCTCCATGTTCTCAGAACTGACAAAGTAGCCGTGGGGTCCGTCATTTTCCAGAATATAAATTGCGGCCATAGGAACTTCACAAACTTCTGCAATGAGAAGGAGAAATGATTTGACTATATTCTCGATGTTCTCAAGGTTATCAATCAACTCAATCAGACTGGAAAACATGGCATTTTTGCGCTCCTCCCAGTGAAGAATCTCGGCAGTTTTAAGGAAAAGATAGCCATCGCTGAATTCATTCCTTGCTTTATCAATGATTTCATAATCGATTTTCGGCTCGGCTATTTCCGCAAGGGCATTGACCCTCTTTACGAAAGTTTTTGGATCGAGCTGAACGAAAGCCGTTGCCCCGCATTCACGGGCAAAAACTTCATCAAGGGGGGCCGGGAAATTCGCATAGATTCCGATTATCAAATCCTCGAAGGGCTCCATGGCACGCAGGATTTTCACGATTTCAAAACTTCTTGGCTGCTGAATGCCGGAATTAAGCAGGAACAAATCAGGCTGGAAATCAAAGAGAGCAGAAAAGGCCTCCCGACCGCTACTGACAAAACGAAGGCTGTAAGCGTCACCAGAGAGGATTTTGGCAAATATTTTCTGTAATGTGGTTGAAGTCTCAAGTATAAGGATTTTTTTGCCCATTACGCTTCTCCTACGAGTTTTTTGATGACGCTGATGAGTTTACCCCTCTCAAAATCACCTTTTGAAATAATTGCGCTTGCCCTCAGCCGCTCAAATTCACCAGTCACCTCAGGACTTTGGTCAGCCGTAACCACGACTACAGGAGAGTCCTTATACTGCTCCATTCTCCTCAAATTATCCAAAAGAACAAGTCCTGTCATTCGCGGCATGTCCTTGTCAGTGAGAATAAGATCGTAGAGCTTTGACTTGGCCTTGTCCAGTCCGTCCAGTCCGTCAAAGGCAGTGTCCACGGCAAAACCTGCTCCCTCAAGGATATTTTTTTCGATTTGTCGTGTTGTCTCAGAATCGTCTACCACAAGCAGTCTTACCGTGCGTTTTTTTGTCTGCGCCTCAAATTTTTTGATGTCATAGCCCCGAAGCGACTTGAATTTTTTGAGGATGTCAGGAACATGCAGTATGGGAACAATGTCATAATGCTCATCAAAGACGATTCCCTGCAATATTGAAAAATTTCGGAAAGCCTTGGGAAGAGGTTTTACAACCAGAGAGACAAACTGCTGCACCTCGTCAACTATGATGCCGATTCTCTGCTCCATGTACTCTGCGATAAGGATTGAGTCCGAATCATGGGCATAGCTAGAATGACCGGAATAGCTGACTTTCTGATGCTCAAAAAGGGTCGAGAGTGAAAAGCATGGTATGAGCTGCCCCTCCAGCTTGATGTAGTTCTGGTTTTGCAGGCTGATGTACTCGCTTTTTTTGCGGTAGATGATGTCAGCGATATGCTGAGATGGAATAAGGTACTTGTCCTCGTTTGAGAATACGAAGAGACCCTGCAAGGTTGACAGAGAAAGCGGGAAATGAAGTATGAAAGTAGTTCCCTTGCCGGCTTCACTTTCGATTTTTATTCTTCCCTTGATTTTCTCCACATTTGACCAGACCACATCAAGGCCAACTCCTCGTCCAGAAAGCTCGGTTACGCTGTCCATCGTAGAAAAACCCGACTGGAAGAGAAACTGAGAAAGCTCCCTGTCAGTCATTTTTTTGATTTCTTCAAGCCGCTCAGGATAGAGTTTAGAGGCCTTGGAACGAATTTTATCGTAATCCAGCCCCCTTCCGTCATCACTTATCCTAAGCTCAATGTGCTTTGCTTCACGGCTACATGTTATGCTGATTTTTCCTTCCTCGTCCTTTCCCTGTGCAAGACGCTCTTCCGGGCTTTCAATGCCGTGATCCAGGGCATTTCTGGTTAGGTGCATGAGAATGTCGCCCAATTCTTCCAGAATCACTTTGTCGATGGCAATATCAGTGGAAGGAATCTCGCACTTTACCTTCTTTTTTAGGTTCATGGCCTCAAGGGCAATAGTATTTTCAAGCGGCCTCAATACAATTCCTATGGGCAGCATCCTCAGGTCGAAAACCTGCTCCTGAACGCTGAAAATGGAATTCTCAAGGGCAAAAATGTCTGCCTCAAACTGCTTGCGGAGTTTTGAAAGCTCGTGGTTGCCGCTTTCTTCCTCAAATTTCTGGAGTTCTCCAAGCTGATGCTTTAGGTGAAATTCCCTAGTAATCATAGAGTCAAAGGCCGTGATGATTTCGTTTACCCGGGACAGCTTAATCCTGATAGACTGGATTTCACTCACATTCTCGCTGAATTCGTCATCATCATCCTCATCGACATATTCGCCTTTTTCCCGCTTTATCTCATCCAGGAAGGCTTCAATGTCAATCAGTTCTCCCGCCGCAAGTTTGTCGCAATATTGCAGGTAAAGGTCTATGTTCTGCTCATCACTGCCCTTTTTACTGATGAGAACTGCTGATTCGCTGATTTTGTCCGCAACCGAAAAGGCAAGCCTGACCAGCCTGTCTGTATTCTTGACCTGTCCGTCCTTGACGCTTTTATAAATGTCTTCGATTGCATGGGCCAGCTTTTCAATCGTCGAGAAACCGAGCATACGGGCATTACCCTTTATCGTATGCAGATTCCGAAGCAAGTTAGCAAGGGTCTGGGCGTCATTGTGAGACACTTTTAAATTTATTATGTCTTTTCGTGAAGTCTCCAGGAGTTCCCTGACTTCACTGACAAAGCTTTCGATAATATCAGATGAAATCTCAGACATTCGATTTCTCTCCCTTTTTGCGGAAATAAAAAACACTTCCGTCAACGACTTTTTCCAGAGAAGGAGGCACGAGTTCTCTTCCCAACTGGGCAATCTCACTCACAGAAACGAAGAGGAGGCCTCCGTCTGCAAGGCATTTTTCGGCTATCGTATGCAAAATCTTTGCCCTGAGCTCCGGATTGAAATATATAAACACATTCCTTAAAAAAATGATGTTCTGATTCTTCGGTAAAAAAAGGCTGGTCTCTGGCAAGTCCATTGTCGAAAGGTTGATTTTTTGAGTTTTTATGCAAGCCTTTATCTGCTCGTCAAACTCAATGCTCATGTCGTCTTTTCTGTAAGGCAAAAGTAAATCCTGAAAAGCCAGACCGTCCACGGGCCTTATTGAGGAGCCTGAGAAAATACCCTTTTTGCAGTGATTCAGCACGATGGAATTGATATCGCTTGCTAACACCGAGGCATTCAAGCCAGCAGCCTTTGCAAGCAAAGCAAGTGAATAGGCCTCTTCGCCGTATGAGCAGGCCGCACTCCAGATTTTTATTCTCGCAGGAGCAAAATCTTTCTTCCAGCTTGGGAAAATCTTGTCTCTTAAAAGCGCAAACTGCCTTTCTTCCCTGAAAAAATAAGTTTCGTTCACCGTGCTTTCGTTGACCAGCTCCGTAAAAAGGCCTTCATTTACAAGGAGTTCATTTTTGAAAGTAATAACAGACAGCTTCTTTTCGGCCATTTTCTTTTCGATGTAGGCCTTTATACCGTCCCTGTGGCTGGCCCGCGGGACAATGCCGGTGCGATTCTTCAAAATCGTGAGGAAAGATTCAAATTCTTCCTGAGTTATGACTAAAGGATTCTGACTCATTTTCCCACAAGCTCCAAAATTCGCTTTGAAATTTCGGGGAGAGGGAGAATTTCCCTTGCTCCGCCCAGGGCTATGGCTGCCTGCGGCATTCCGAAAACAGCACAAGTTGACTTGTCCTCGGCAATCGTCCAGCCGCCATTATCACAAACGGCCTTGCAGCCGTCCGCACCGTCGGATCCCATCCCAGTCAGCAAGACTGCGAGACAGTTGCTCTTGTAGAATTTTGCGGCGCTTCGGAAAAGCTTATTGACGGCGGGCCGCAAAAATCTCTCTGGCTCTTCATCGGAAAGTTTTAGTACGGGATTTCCATTTGCCTTTACATAATCGATGACGAGATGTTTGTCAGCAGGCGCAATGTAGACGACACCTGACTGAGCTATCTCAGCATTTTCCGCAAGCTTGACCTTAATATTGTGGCAGGTGCTTGAAAACCATTCCGCCATGTTTTTGTCTGCTCCGACATCAATATGCTGTGTGTAGAGAATGGGCAAGGGAAAGTCCGAGCCAAGCGAAGAAAGGACTTTCATTACGGCAGAAGGACCGCCTGTGGAGGCTCCAATGCAGAGAATCTTGAATTTCGAGGCTTTTTCTGAAGGATTTTTTATGTCGGACACAGCCGCTGCCCTCAAATGATTGACCAGAGAGTCGAAAAAATCCTGCTTATAGTCAGAAAGTTTTGGTTTATTCAGTAGAAAAAGATTTGGATAATTCTCGACCGCATTGTTTGAGTCAGAGAGAAGGATTACAGGCAGGTGCTTTTCCAGGGAAATTAGACGCAGATTTTCTTTTTCGGACGAATCAGACATATCCAGTCCCGAAATAATCACATTCGGTCTCTCGTCTTCAATGGATTCAATGAGTTTTCTTCCGTTGGATACGAAAGAGATAATATTTATGTCAGAGTAAGCGTCCAGCCCCTGCTCCAGTATGGTCCGCACGACGGCAGAACCATCGGCAATAATAACCTTCATTTTTCCCCCTCTTTTTGGCCAGCAAAAAGCCTTTGCAGAAGATTATCCGGCGACAAAAGAATCTGCCTCCTGAACTCATTCTTTTTTTCACCCGAAGCAAAGGCAATAGCCACAACCCCGCATTTCTCCTGAACCTTCCTTATGCCTTTTGGAATCAGGTGAAGTGAAGAAATATCAAGAGCCTTGCTTGAAATCAGACTGTTAACTGAAATGGCAAAATTTCCACTGGCAGGAAAATCAGTCCCCGTATATTTTTGAATCTGCTCCTGCACAGACTCAGGAAAATCCGACCTTCGCATAATCAGGACCGTGTTACAATCCTCCCTTGACTTGCAGACAAAAGCCTTTTCCAGGAAGAAACCTATATTCACATGAGGAAGCTGCTCCCGGTTGAAGATAATACTTCTTTCGCCCTTTTCCACGGCAAGGTATAGCCCGAAAACGACATACTTGCTCTGAATGAGAAAATCCACCGTGTCATAAGCTATGCAGGTAAAATAATCAAGCGCTTCCAAGGTCTTTCCTTATTAGAATTTCAAATGCATTTGGATTTATGACGGGAATTTCCTCGTCCTTATAGGCTATTGTTCCCAGAAAAAAGCCCTCCTCGTTTTTTTCGGGGATTTGGTTCAAGCCGTCCTCTTCTATTTCTGCAAAAAATAAAATGTCAGAAATATGAATCGAAAGCTGGTCATCACTCCGTTTGAATATCAAAAAAAGAGGAACATCGGGAGGAGTCGTCTCTGTGTCGCCAATCAGAGAGCGTGGATTTATTACAGTAAAAGGATCACCCCGCCTGTTAAGCACGCCCTCAATGTAGTCCGGCATGAAGGGCAGTTTGTAAACGGAGACATCACGGATAATCTCAAGTACCTCTGATGATTTCACGGCATATTTTTTTTCTGCGACAGAAAAGACCAGCCAGGTCACCATTTTTTTCTCTTCGATGACCTCTGTTTTCTCACCGTCCTTGCTAGCAATTTTGTCGATTATCTCTTCGTTCATGCCTTGGCCTCCGCTTCAGGCGACGGCTTTTTTTTGCCCGCCCTTTTTTTCGTACTCAAAGCACTTGCGATGCCTTTGAGGTTCTCAGAAACCTGGGAAATATGCTCCGTTGCTGAAGAGAAATTCTCTACGCCTGCGGAAATTTGCCTTAGTGTAAGAAGAATCTGCTCGCTGGCTACAGCCTGCTGCTTGATAATGGTAGTGATTTTTTCCGCGCTGTCTGCAGTGCTTTCGGAAGCCTGGCGGATATTTGAAAATCGCTCTTCAAGGCTCTTTGCGCTCTCGACACCGTCCTGAATTTTCTCGGTTCCGCTTTCAGAGGCAAGGATAAGATTGTCAGAGCTTTTTTGAATTTCCGTAATTCTTTCCTTGATTTCCTTGGTTCCGTCGATGATTCCGTCTGCCAGCCGGCGAATCTCAGTGGCAACGATATGGAAGTTGCGGCCAGCCTCACCTGCACTGGAAGCCTCTAGCTCCGCATTGAAAGCGATGATTTTTGCCTGATCCGCAACGGAATTGATGAGGGTAACGATGTCCCAGATGTTGGCAATTTTGTCGCCCAAAGCCTTGATTCCAGAAATTGTATTCTGGTTTGTTTCGGCAATCTCCAGCAGCTGTTTTACGTTTTCTTCTATATATGAGACACCTTCCGTAACCTCAGAACTGGTTTTTGTGGCGACCCCGGAAACTTCTTTGATTTTTTGGGAAATATCCTCTGAAAGAGCCGTGTTGTCTTCCATTGTGGCGACGATTTCCTTGACAGCCGTGTTCTGATCCTGGGCCGTAACCGCATTTTCTTTTGATGAAACCGCAAGATTTTGAATTTCTTCCAAAATACTGATTCCGACCTGTTTTTCATTGGAGTGAAGGAGGCGGATTCTCATAAGGCCTAAGAAAATGAGGAAAATAAAGACAATGACCACAAGACTGATTGATGACGGAACGATTGCCCCTGACAGGAAAGCCGTGAAAGTGTATTTTTCAGAAACAACGATATTCCAGCTGATTTCCTCAATTGGCTCAAAGGCATAAACGGCTTTCTCGCAGTCGATGAAGCTGTTTGCCAGCTGAGACAGCTCATCCTCCTTTCCCTCAAGGTCTGAAAGAATCCGGGTAATAAGGACTTTGTCCTCAAGATGGGACAAATCCTTTGAGCCGGTTGTCTCAAGATTCTCGTTGTAGATATACATAGAGCAGTGTTCTGGCAAGTCTGAATAGAGGGAATCGACAAAGTCCGAAATCGGAATTCCAGTACCAATCAGGCCTAGGAATTCTCCGTTTTCGCTCCGCACAATGCAGTTTACCCACATGAAGGTTTGTTTTAGCCCGATGTCGTAATTCACGTTGAATTCGTAGTCCTTATCTGACTCCATGGCGTGCATGTACCACTCGCTGGAAGAGCTTTTTTTATCCAGGGTGTAAAGATACTCATTGTTTGAGTAGTAGAGCAAATCCCTGTCGTTAATCATAAAGGTTAACTTGCTCAAAAATGACTTTTGGTAGGCCAAAATTTCTGAAAAAGCCGCTGCCTTCAGATCCCTGTCTGCCGGATCCTGAAAATAGCTGACGATAAGAGGAGATTTTGCCATTTGAAGGGCAAGGGCCAGCTGCTTGTTGAGGCCAAGCTCAAATTTTAAGCTCATATTCTTGCATATTTGAGCCAGCTCCTTGTGGCTGGTCTTTTCAAAGCTCTTTCTGGAACTTTTTGCCACTACAACAGAACTTGCGGCAAGAAGCAGAGCTAAGATAAAGGCGAAAATAACAATCAGAACAGGAAAGGAAATTAGTTTTGCTTCTTTTTTTGCGTTATTGATGGTTTTCATTTTGCTTCCTCATTTTTTTATTTCCTAAGTTCTTCCGCAATTACCTGAAGTTTCTGGGAAGCCTCGGATACACTCTCTGTGGCTCCGCGGAATTTATCTACGCCGGAAGCAATTTGCTTAAGAGTGATAAGAATTTGTTCGCTGGCAATGGCCTGCTGCTGAATAATCGTTGTGATGTCTCCGGCACTGTCAGCAGTAATCTCGGAAGCATTTTTGATGCTGGAGAAGCGTTCCTCCAGGTTCTTGGCATTGGCTACGCCCTCCCGGATTTTTTCGGTTCCGCTTTCAGAAGCAAGAATGAGGGTGTCTGAGCTTTGCTGGATTTCGTTAATTTTAGCCTTGATTTCCTTTGTACCGCCAATGATACCGTCTGCAAGCCGGCGGATTTCTGTAGCGACAATATGGAAATTGCGGCCAGCTTCTCCAGCTGTGCTTGCCTCAAGCTCGGCGTTGAAAGCGATAATTTTGGCCTGATCGGCTACGGAATTGATAAGGGTAACGATATCCCAGATGTTTTCGATTTTGTCGCCCAGGGACTTGATGCCTTCGATTGTATTCTGGTTGGCGCTGGCGATTTCCCTAAGCTGGCTTACATTCTTTTCGAGGAAAGAAACCCCCTCCGCAACATCGCTGCTGGTTTTCGTTGCCACGCCAGAGACATCCTTGATTTTTTTGGAAATGTCTTCTGAAAGGGCCGTATTGTCTTCCATTGTGGCGACAATTTCCTTGACAGCCGCACTCTGGTCCTGAGCCGTAACCGCATTTTCTTTTGAAGAAAGAGCAAGATTGTGTGTCTCATTGATAAGGTGATTGCTGGCAACCCTTTCCTTGGCCCTCATCCTGCTGATAATAAAGGCCGTGATTGCCATGATTACGACAAAAAGAAAGAAAAAAGCGGCGGAAAGAAGAATTCTTGTGGCAGAGGAAAATGCGTTGACATCGCTGACACTTTTTCCAAGGACATAATACCATCCGGTCATTGGAATAGGAGCTATCCGGAAGACATATTTTATTCCGTTAACTTTTCCGCTCACAAAATCATCCTGCACTTCAAGCAGCTTTTCTCCGATTTTTTTGTAGGCCCCGTCCTTTACGGTAATGATATTGTCTTCTGGAGTGTACTCTTCATCCATGAAAAAATCACCGGAAGGAGAAAGGATAAATGACCAGTCAAGCAAGTCTGTTTTTACCGCACCGACGAAGGCCTGAAGGTCTTCCATGGGGAAATCAAAGGCTATAACGCCATCCAGCTCACCGTCTTTGTAAATCGCCCTGGATATTGTGACCGCAAGGACATTAGTAAGTTCGTTAACATAGACATCAGAGTAAAAAGTCTCGCCTTCCTTTTCCACAGCCCCTGTATACCAGGCCGCCTCCCTTGCGGAATAGCCTTCTGGAAGCTTGATATTCTGCCCCTTGAACATTTTTCCGTTTACGCTAGAGCCATAAAAGCCCGGGAATTCAGAATAGGCCAGGGACATTTTCTCAAAGACTTCGCTGGTCTGGGAATCATCGTCAAAAAAACCATCCTTGAAAATCAATGACATGCCTTCGACCATTTTTGAAGGGGCGGACAAGGTATTCTCAAAATTAAGTATACATTCCCGCATGTTTGAATACATGAGCCTGTAAGCCTGCTCTTCAGTGAAGTTTGAGACAAGAGCAGCTACAATAATCGTCGTTAGGATAAAGAATGCGGCTACCGGCACTCCAATCAGAATCAGCGATCTTCTTACAAAAGACATTTTGAAAACTCCTTTTGGGTTACATAGAGAAAATTATAACATGATTTTTGCAAATATAGGAAAAAATTTAAGTTTTTTCAAAGAATTTCAGATAAAAGCCGACCTGTAACATTCAAATTCCATTTTGCGGCACTCTTCCTTAGCAAACTGACATCTGGGAGCAAAAGGACAGCCCGCTTCCGGGTGAGCCGGGTCAGTAACACGCCCAGGAATTGCCACCAGCTTTTGACTTGAATAATGGGTGCCGAAGCGGGGGCTTGAGGCAAGGAGAGCCTGCGTATAAGGATGGCGGGCATGATTCATAATATCCTCACTGCTGCCCTTTTCCATTATGAGGCCACCGTACATGACTATGATGTTATCGCAAAGAGAAGCCACCAAATCTATGTTGTGACTGATGAATATAATAGAAAGCTTGCGGCTTTTTCGGAGATTTGCAAGCAGGCCGACAATTTGAGCCTGAATCGTGACATCAAGGGCAGTTGTAGGCTCATCAGCAATCAAAAGCTCGCAGCCCTGAGCCAGGGAAAGAGCGATACTGATTCGCTGAAGCTGACCGCCCGAAAACTGATGGGGGAAATTCTTGAGACGACTGGCCGGGTCAGGAAGGCCAACCTCATCCAGGAGGGCAATTGTCTTTTTGTCGGCCTCTTCCCTTGACATTTGAGGATACGAGTTACGGAAGGTCTCAAAGAAAACGGAGCCTATGTTCTGGAGTGGGTCAAAACTGCGACCTGGCTCCTGGAAAATAAGCCCGATTTTTTTGCCCCTGTAGGCCCGCATTTGCTTCTGAGAAAGAGATGTCAGCTCCGTGCCCTCAAAGAAGATATTTCCTTCGACGGTGGCATTAGACGGATGAAGGGCTGGAATTGCCGTCGTAGTGACGGATTTTCCGCTTCCAGACTCGCCCACGATTCCGAGAATTTCACCACGCTCCATTGAGAAGGAGACACCTCGCACAGCCTGAATCGTGGCATAAGAAGAGCCGCGCAAGACAGAGAAAAAGACACGGAGATTTTGGACAGAGAGAAAGGCGCCTTCGCAAGCGGGCTCGCTTTCTGCGTTAGGGATTTGCGACATCGTGTCGCGACAAGAATTTTGTTGCACAAAATTCTTGCGGGTTTCACTACCGTCTACCCGCGTCCGTGCGGGCTTTTTCTCTCCCTCGCGAATAGCCCGACCCGAACGAAGTGAGGGGAACGCCCATTTAAAAATCCGTATGCATCTGTGTGAATCTGCCTCTGTTTTTTTCTTCCATGTTTTGAAGACAACATGATAAGGATCAAAATAATCACGCAAGGCATCTCCAAGAAAATTAAATGCCAGAGTGACACTAAGCAAAAGCCAGACAGGCGATAAGAGCCAGGGAAAATTCTTGAGGTTTGACAGGGTCGAGATGTCACGGTTTATGAGGCTACCCCAGCTTACAGCAGGGTCGGAAATGCCAAGGCCGAGATATGAAAGGGTCGTCTCGCTCATAATGAAGCCAGGAATCGCAAGTGTGGTTGAGACAATCAGAAGGCTGGTAATCTGAGGAATTATGTGGACGAAAATAATGACCGTTGACGGAATGCCTTCAAGACCTGCATCAAGGACAAACTCTTCCCGCTTGATTGAATGAACCATGCCACGGAGAGTTCGGGCAGTTCCAGGCCAGCCCACCAGGGAAAGGATGACAGTGATTATCATGTATGCCGTGCCAGAATCCATTTTCGTATTCAAGATAGAGCGCAAGAAAAGGATGAGGTACAAGCCCGGTATGAGCATGAGGAATTCACATATACGCATTACAAACCAGTCTGGTTTTCCGCCATAGTAGCCTGCGATTCCACCAAAGAGAATTGCAAGCAGAAGGGAAATTGCACTGGCAACGAAGCCAATGGTAAGGGAAATGCGGCTTCCGTAGACCATGCGGGAAAAAAGATCCCGGCCAAGATTGTCAGCACCAAAAATAAAGACCGGATAAATTTCGCCCGTGTTTTCGTCAGGAAGGGTGCCGAACAGATGCCGGCTTGACGGAATAAGACCGAAAAGACGGTATTCCTCACCCTTTACGAAAAAGTGAATCTTGTGGTGAAATTCACTTCCCCTGACTTTTGCGTATCTCCATGTAATCTGACTCAATACCCGGTATTCCCTGGCGACTATGCCTTTTGAACCCAGCTCGATATTTGAGGGGTGGAAAGTGTCTTCCTCAAAAGAGTGGGTTGGCGTATAAGGGGCGACAAAGGGAGCAAAAATCATAAAAAGATAGAGAATCAGGAGCACTAGAACGGAAATAAGGGCCAATGGCCTGGTTTTAAGGTATTGGAAGAGTCTTTTCATGCTTAGCCTTCCTTTCCGTAGCGGATTCGTGGATCTACGAGAGCAAGTAAGATGTCTGAAATTGTTATGCCGAGCAAATCAAGGGCGGCAATGAGCATGGTACAGGCAAGGACAAGATTCACATCCTGCTGCAGGACAGCATCATATGAAAGCCGCCCGATTCCTGGATATGAGAAGATGATTTCGAGGACAAGAGAGCCTGAGAAAAGGCTGGCCAAAAGGTTGGCGCTTCCAGTGATGTAAGGGTTCAGTGTGTTTCGGAAAGCATGGTTGAGATAAACCCGCCGCTCACAAATTCCCCTTGAACGAAGGGCCATAATGTATGGAAGCCCCATCTGGTCGAGCATGGTGCTTCGTATCATGCGCAGGGTGCCTCCGATTCCGCCTAAAAAAGAAGCGAAAAGAGGCAAAAAGACATGATAACTGTAACTGAAAAAGAATTTAATCGGATTTTCTGAAATTGAAAAATCTGGATATGCCGTGACAGGGAAAAGCCCCGTAATCGAAGCGAAAAGCTGAAGAAGAATCAAAAGAAGGATTCCGGGGAAAGCATGGAAGAAAAGGGCGAAGAAAGTGGCAGCCAAATCAAGCCTGGTGCCGGCTTTGCTTGAAAAATACACGCCCAGCAAAAAAGAGAAAATCGTAATAAAAATCAGGGAAATGAGATTCAATACAAGGGAATTGACAATGCGGCTTTTTATAAGGAAGGAAACAGGAGCCTTTGAGATAAGGGAAACTCCCAAATCATGATGAATGACGACCCGCTCCAGCCAGTGGAAATACTGAATCGTAAAAGGCTTATCCAGGCCAAGCTCGGCGCGCATTTTTGCCATCTGCTCTTCAGAAAGCATATTGTCCCGGTTAGAGCCGCCACCTGTCTCTGTCTGGCTCATAAGCTGCTGCTGCATCATTTGGTCAACGATGTCACCTGGAGCCAAAGCCATGAGGCCGAATAGAACCCAACCAAAAACAAAAAGCACGACAAGCATTGTGATTATGCGCGAGGTAATAAAAGAAGCAAGCGGAAATTTTGATTTGAAAACACGCCAGGGT
>OCVV011326231.1_pt1 | contig 19700 bp, 4 predicted proteins | sample 1539721 | NCBI WGS metagenome assembly OCVV01 (sample SAMN02144230, study PRJEB22623) | gut metagenome | biome: sheep rumen | host: Ovis aries | place: New Zealand
AGGAGGAGGAAAGACAAGCTTACATACACAAGCACCAAAAGTAGGAGCACCAAAAGCAGAGGATACGAGAGCAGATGCAACAACTGGAGGCTTACCAAAAGTTGTATTTGAAAAACTAACACCAAATCAAAAATCAATGCTATTATCAGCAGGTACTGTAGCAACATTAAAATTTGCACATGACTTAAAAGATGTAAAAGAAGTGCAAGAAGTATTAGAAGAACAAGGTATAGAAGCAGCCACAGCTTATGCTGAGTTATTAGCAGAGGCTGAAGAACAAGAAAAAGAACTAGAAAGAGTATACGAAGAAGCAGTTGGTGAATTAGATAAACAAATAGAGGAAGCTGAAAGATCTGGTAATGAAGATTTGGCAAAAATGGTTAGAAAAATAAAACAAGATAAAGTAAAGAATTTAGCTGAAACAATGGCTATTATGAAAGAACCATTTAATGAGAAAGATATAGAAAGAGCAATTAAGAATTACAAATCAATAGTTCCACAGTTTAATGAAAATGCTCAATACTTATCACAACAAGATATTGAAGGAATATCAAAACAAATAGAAAAAGTTCTTCAATCTAAAGGTCAAGATATAGAACTTAATAAAGAATTCATAGGTAAAGTTGAAAAAGAACTAAAAGATAAACTAGCTAAAGACAAACAAGAACAAGCAAGCAGAAAACAATCAATACATATTGCAGGACAAGATGCAACTAGAACTATGAAGGATGATATAGTTAAAGGAACTGATTTAACTCTTAAAGAGAAAATCAAAGCACTAAATACAGATGATAGAGGAACAAATCCAAATTCAACTTCGAATCCAAATGCACCAAAAGCACATTCAGCAGGAAGCGTAGCAAGCAGAATTAGAAGTGCATCAAGAGGTGCGGTAGGAAAGAGTAGCTCAGCATTCTCAAGAGGATTAAACGATAGATTGGCTCATACACTAGATGCATTAGATAGTATAAATGATAGAGCAAGAACCTTTACTGGAGGAAAAGATTTGTATACTAAATCAAGCATAAATGATAGGCTAGCTCATATTTAAAACTTAAGTCCTAGAACAGATTATTCTGTTCTAGGACTTTTTTCTTTTGTTTTAGAAATAATCTTGACTTTTATTATAAAATTTGCTATTATATTTTTGCTTTGATTTTGCGGGAATAGCTCAGTTGATAGAGCGTCGCGTTGCCAACGCGAAGGTCGCGGGTTTGAGCCCCGTTTCCCGCTCCATTTTTTTATCTGGCGATATAGCCAAGTGGTAAGGCACGAGTCTGCAAAACTCTGATCCCCGGTTCGAATCCGGGTGTCGCCTCCAAAAGACACACTTTTAAAGTGTGTCTTTTTTTATTTTTACATTTCTTTTTTATATAAGAAAGAAGTTTATAAAAAATGGAAACAAAAAAACTGCAAACCCTAACTGTTAACACAAAAAACATTAAAATTTAATATAAATGTAACATTTTCTCTAACCTTTGAAGGAGTAAGAATGCGGAAAACCTATTAAAATCAACTGATTGACTTTATTATTATTATATATAAAATAATGTATATTAGAATAATTAGGATTACTACGCCTAAGTGGCGGCAATAAAAGGATTGGAGAGTTTTATGAAAAATAAGATTTTACGAAAGATATTTGCAATTTCTTGTGCAATAGTTTTATTCTTTTCAGTTACAGCAGAGACTTTAGCAAAACTGCAACATACAGAAAAAGATGCTACACAAGCATTTGGAATAGCTCAAAGACATGCTAGTAATTATTTAAACGGAAAGGAATACACAATTGGTGGTCAACCTGTGGAATTACAATACATAGTTGACGGAAGAACTGCTTATAGAGTATTTGCAGGGGCAAGCCAAGCATCAGGAGATTTTGAGACAGCTATTATATGTCTTGATAAAGATGGAAATTTCCCACATGAACCTAATTCACAAAATGATGGACAATATAAAAGTTTAGGAAATATCCAAGAATCAGGAATAGCAAATAAAGAAAGTCTTCAATGGTTAGTAGACAATGCATTAATACCTGAAGATATACCTGAGATGCAAGATCAAAAGATAGCTGAAATATTTGCTTCACTAATTGAATCAACAAAAAACGATGTCAATCCTTTAAGAGTTGAAGATGTAAAAAGTGTTTTAACAAAAGATGATATCATGATAGCTCTTCAAGTAGCTGCTTGGAGTGTTACAAATGGATATACAATGAATAACATCAAAGGAAATGACGGAACAAACGAAAGCTCATTATTAGGAAATAGCATCTTTGGAAAGAACAAAGGTGAATTCATAAAAGTAATGGTTGAGTATTATAAAGCTGGAATGATAAGTCATTCTAGTGGAAATACACAAGGAACTGATCCTGGATTCTTAAATGGAGAACCAAGATTTGTTGAACAAGAATCAGATATATTCCTTGGTGAGTTCCAATTAAAAAATGCAACAAAAGATTATACAATCAATTTTGAATTCTTCGATGGAGAAGGTAATAAGTTAGAGAAAGTTGATTATTTATTATTAAATGGAAATACAACATCATCTGAAATATTAGCTCCTACAAAAGAAGATTTAAATGGAAAAAGTTTCTATATCAGATTAGATAGAAAAACAAAAGCTAGAAAAGTTAAAATTACATTAATGCCAAAAATGATAAGTGGAACTAGTGTTGGAACAGTATGGTCAACAGGAAAAGAGGGAGATCAACAATTACTATCAATCGAAAGAGAACCTGTAACACCACAACCAATATCTATAGAAAAAGAATTTGAACCAACACCAGTTGAATATGTATATGATGCAGCTTTAAGAAAACATATTTCAAATATCATTTATTACAACAAAGTAACAAATACGAGTAATGTAATAAATGTAGATGGAACTAATTCTAGAAAACCAGTAGAAGTTGCAACACCAAATAGTGATTATAATGAATATGCTTATGAACATAGAAAAGATCCATTACTATTAAATATAGATGATCCAAACGTTCAAGTTATTGTTGTTTATACTATGACAGTTTACAATGAAGCAAAAGAACCAATGATAATCAAGAGTATAACTGATTATCTTCCACCAAAAGGATTAGAGTTTAAACCAGGTGTTGATGAAGAAGATCCAAGATATGCTTATAACAATCATTATGGATGGGTATATAATTCATCAACTAATTCAGTATCAACTGATTTCCTAAAAGACTCTCAAATAGATGGTGTGGGAACTGATGGAAAATTAAAAAGTGAAATTGTTCAGATTGCTTTAGATGTAACAGATGAAGCTAAAGGAAGAATAGTAACAAACATAGCTGAGATTTCAGGATATGAAACTGTTCCTGCAGGATCTGAAGATCATGACTCAGGATATAAAGAAGATAGAGTTAAAAAGAGAAAAGTAATTCTTCCAAAGACAGAAGAAGAATGGGAAAATTACAATGGATATGATAATGATGATGTATCAGGATCAGGATATTATAAAGGCCAAGAAGATGATGATGACTTTGAAAAAATAACAGTCAAAGGCAACATGGATATAGCATTAAGAAAGAACATTACACATGTTAATGGAAAACAAGTTAATCCAAACAGAATAGGAACAATAGATGTTTCTCCATTAATGCCTCAAACTGATGGAATTGATGATACACCATTTAGAAGTATAGATACTAGTCTTGGTGCTACAGCAAATTACAGTGCTGATAAGAAGACACCACCAGTTAATGTTAAGGCTGGAGATTTGGTAACATATAAAATTAGACTTCTTAATGAAGGTCAAGTAGACATGTATGCTACTGAAGTTAAAGATTTCTTGCCAGATGGATTAGCATTCTTACCAGAATATAATGATAATGTAAGTAACGGATGGGTAGTTGACTCAGGTGGAACTTTAAAATCATTAGCAGAAGTTGATATAAATAATCAAGTAACAAATTCTTCACTATATAACGTAGAAAGAGCAAATGCTAAAGCTTATGTTGGACCAGTAGTAATAAGATCAACAAAGCATAAAGATACAGTATTAAAACCATTTAATAAATCAACAGGAGTTTTAGATGACAGTGTATTTTTACAATTAACATGTTTAGTTGTAGAACCATCAGATTTAGATGATGAAAAAATACTAAGAAATATATCAGTTATTTCTAAATATGGTGATTCTTCAAATGAAGAGGTGAAATCTGATGGAACAGACTCTAAGGCAGATAACATAGATGAATATGAAGATTTTAGCATCCCAGATGCTGAAGATGATGAAGACTATGATGATGTAATAATAACTAAAGAAGTTAACTTCTATGATTTAGCATTACAAAAATATATAACAAAACTAACTGCTGCTGATGGAACGGTAAAAACAATTCCTTCGGACCAAGCAAGAAATTGTGAAGTTGTAAGCGTAGATGCATTAGTAAATAGAAGTAAAGAAAACCCAAGAGCAGATGCAACATATAGTTTAAAGAAAGATCCAAAAGTATTTATAGAAGATGGAGATATAGTAACTTATACAATTCAAGTGTTTAATGAAGGAACACAAGATGCAGTTGTAAAAGAAATAGTTGATAGTCTTCCAAAAGGATTAGAGTTTGTAAAATTTGAGAAAAATACAGATGGTACATATAAATCAGGAAGTAAAGTAAACTATGATAATGGTTGGGAAGAATTTACAGAAAATTCTTCAACCGGATGGACAACAGGTGTAAGAACCATAATTACAGATCAAGATAAATTCTTAATAAAAGCTTTTGATAAAACAGGAGCTACTACTAAAGATAATAAAGGTTTAAGTAGTATTGAAGTAGAACTTGAATTAAAAGTTAATCTATCAAGCCTAAGTGAAGAAGAAAAAGCTGAAATAATGATTTCAGGAATAAAGAACTGGGCTGAAATTAAAGAGGATGATGGAGACGATAACGATTCAAGAACAAATAATAAGAGTCAAAATGAAGATGATGATGACTATGATGTAATTATTCCAAATATATATGACTTAGCTTTACAAAAAGCTGTAACAGAAGTTATTGGAAGCGACATGAAAGCTAAAACAATACCTTCAAATGAAAAGAGAATAATTACAGTAGAAAATACAGATAACTTAAAGAATAGAGGAACAAACGGAAAAGCTAATGCAACATATAAAATTAATAAAGAACTTCCAGTAAGTGTTGCAGATGGTGATTACGTAATTTATACAATTAGAGTATTTAATGAAGGAAGACAAGCTGCAAAAGTTCAAGAAGTAATTGATAATGTTCCATTAGGACTTGAGTTTGTACCATATGAAACAAATACAGACGGTTCATATAAATCAGGAAGTAAGACAAATCACACATATAATTGGAAACCTATAAAAGATAAAACAATAGGTTGGACAGAAGGATATTATTCAGATTACTTAAAAGATAAAACAATTCCAGCGTTTGATAATTCACAATCAAATGGAACTAAGAAAGAAAAAGGCTTAAGTTATGAAGATGTAAAGATTGAATTTAGAGTTAATCTTGCAAAACTAACAAAAGAGCAAAAACAACAAATAAATAAAAATGGAATTGAAAATATAGCTGAAATCACAAATGATGATGGCAGTGATAATGATTCAGATCCAGACAACAAAGATCCAAAAGAAGATGATATAGACACAGATTTAATAATACCAAAAGAATTTGACTTAGCTTTAAGAAAATTCATAGTAGAAACATCTGATGGATATTCGACTTTTGAAGACAGAATACCAGAAGTAACATATAAAAATGGAACATTAACATATAATCATGAAAAAGATCCAGTTATTGTATATAAAGATACAATTATTACTTATTGCATTACTGTATATAATGAAGGAACACAAGATGGATATGCTGCTGAAATAACAGATGATATTCCAAAAGGATTAAGATTTGTTAAAGATTCAGAGATTAATAATGATTATAGATGGGTAATGTATGATGCAAATGGTAAGGAAACAAATAATCCTGAGGAAGCTGTTAAAATAAAAACAGACTACTTATCAAAAGAGCAAGAATCAAAACCTCAAGAAAACTTAATAAGAGCTTTTGATCCTTCTAAAGAAATAAATACTTCAGATGAAGAAAACTTAAATCCAGACTTTAGACAAGTTTATGTTGAATTCAAAGTAGTAAAGAGTCCAACAGAAGAACCAAAAGTTATGATAAATACAGCTGAAATATCTGAGGATACAGATGAGAATGGAAATCCTGTAGAAGATGTTGATTCACATCCAGGAAATAATGATCCTGAAGAAGATGATATTGATACTGAAGCAGTAGAAATGAAATATTTCGATTTATCATTACTAAAATATGTTACTAAAGTATATGTAACCGAAGATGGAGTTACAAAAGAAATAGAAACAGGTTATAATGGATTAGAAAATCCAGAGCCAATGGTAAAAATAGAATTAAATTCTAAGAAATTAAGTACAACCGAAATAAAATACTTATACACAATAAAAGTAACAAATGAAGGTGAAATAGAAGGATATGCTAAAGAAATAACAGATAGAATTCCAGTTGGATTAGCATTTGTTGCTGAAGATAACACTGAATGGGGATGGAAAGTATCTGAAGATGGTATGGTTACAACAGACTATACTAAAGATAAGTTATTAAAACCAGGACAAAGTACAGAAGTACCAATTGTACTTAGATGGGTAAAAGATCCTAACAACATGGGTGTTAAAGTAAACGTAGCAGAAATAACTGAAGATGAGAATGAATTTAATATTCCAGATATAGACTCTACTCCAAATAACAACGTAGATGGAGAAGATGACCAAGACAATGCATTAGTAATGTTAACAGTTACAACAGGTTCTGCACCAATATATTTAACATTAATAATTTCTGTAATGGCTATATTAGGAACAGGTTCATACTTAATTTGGAGATATGTTCTAAAACGTGATTAATTTAAATTTTAAATAAGTGACCTTTTAAGGTCACTTATTTTTTTGTCTAAAACCCTTGGTTTGTATTGAAAAAGCAACAAAAAATACATGGAATTTTAATTGTATTTAGTCCTTTTTATTAATAAAATTAAAAGGTAAAATAGGCTAAAACTATAAATAGGTAAATTCAAGGAGAAGAAAAGATGGTTAAAAAGGCTTATAAACTAATAATTTGTATATTTATAATAATGGCAATATTGTTGGAATCTAGCATAACAACTCTGGCGGCTATAGCTTCATCAGAAGCAGGAGCTAAAGCAGTTTTTGGAGTAGAACAATTACATGATAGCAATACATTAGATGGTTCTGGACATATGAAGATAGGTTATAGAGTTGATGCTAAAAACATTTATAGAATCTATAATGCAACTAATAATGAACTAGATTTTGAAACAACATTGCTTTGCTTAGACAAAGATGGTAGATTCCCATCACAACAGGATGCTAGCGGTAGAGTTAATAGAGGAAATTATACAAGCCTAGGAGAAGCAAATGCAAATACTTTAAACGCAGCTAAAAGATCTATAGATGCAGAAGGATCTAAAAGAATTACTTGGTTAATAAATAACGCAATACTTCCAGAAGATTCTGATGCACTACAAAAACAAAGAATATCAGAAGTATTTGAGGCACTTATTTCTTCAACAGCAACTGATGTTAACCCTGTTAGAGTAGAGGATATTAGAAGCGTTTTAACCAAAGATGACTTAGTTATAGCAATGCAACTTGCAATATGGCAAGTTACAAACAATTTTACTCCTGGAACAATTTCTGGTACATATGATGGAATAACATTTGATGGATTAACAGGAAATAGTATATTTAGCCGTGGTGGAGTAAAAGGTGAATATATAAAATATTTATACAATTATTATGTGAGCCATTGGGATGAAGATACTACAGCAAGTGGAACTAATCCAGTAGTATCAAAACCAGAAACAGACAACCAAACTATTGAATTAGAAAGAGAAGGAGCATACGTTTTTGTAGGACCTTTCAAAATAAATCATGCTACAAATCAATACACTGTAGATATTACTTTCAATGCGGAAAATGGAGATGAAGTAACTGGAATTTCATACCTATTAACTGATAAGAAAGATGGAAAGGGAGTAATACTTACTCCAAATAAAGAAGGGTTAGATGGAAAAGAATTCTATGTAAGACTAAGAGCTAATTCACAAGCTAGAAGTGTAACAGTAACAGCAACACCAAAAATTCATACAAAGAATACAAAAGGTTATGTATGGAAAAGTGATGAAGAAGGAAATCAACCTATTCTATCAATAGAAAGAGAAGAAGAAACACCTCAACCTAGTAAAAAGACAATTAAATTTACACTTCCTACACTAGAGAGAAAATGGGATTCATCTTTAAGAAAATATATAGTAGGATATTATACATATAATCCTCGTTTCCATGGATGGAGTAGAGTAACTCTAGATGGTGAAGATTCAAGAAAACCAGTAATATCTTTGGCATTAAATAAAGATAGACAATATAATGAGTATTCATATGTTCATAGAAAAGATCCTCTAAAGACTGAAGTAGGAACACAAATAATATATAGAATAGAGGTGTTTAATGAAGGTGAAGAACAAATGAGAATAACATCAATAACAGATAACCTTCCACCTTCAGGATTAAGATTACCTGATCAAGAAAATGAACCAGAAGCATATAATTTAAATGCAAGTTATGGTTGGGTATATAACAGTTCAAATAACAGTGTAACAACAACATATGAAGAAAATAAAATATTAGATCCAGCAGAAAATGGAACATCACAATTACATTCAAGATATGTTGACCTTGCATTAGTTGTAACAGATCAAGCAAAAGGAAAAATAATAACAAACATAGCAGAAATTACAGGATATCAAACAATCCCAGCCGATGGAATTGATCATGACTCAGGATATAGCACAGATGATGCTGATCATAAAAGAGCACAACTTCCAAAAACGGAATATGACTGGGAAATGTATGATGGTTTGTTAAATAGAGATTTCTTTGTATTCAAAGCAGATTGGTTTAAAGGTCAAGAAGATGATGATGACTTTGAAAAAATAGAAGTACCTGGAGAAACAGAGATAGATTTAGCACTTAGAAAATCTATTTATGAAGTTTCTGGAAAATCTTATTCGAGGGAAGTAAAACCAGATACATCACCATTAGAGGCTGGACAAACAACATCGAAATTTAGTGATAAAAAAGATCCAATTACAGTAAAAGTTGGAGATAAAGTTAAATATAGAATAAGAGTATTTAATGAAGGTAATCAAGATGGATATGCTTCGAGGATTGAAGATTACTTACCTAAGGGATTAGGATATTTACCAGAATACACAACAAACATAGAAAATGATTGGAAAGTTGATAGCAGTGCTGGAGAGACCACTTTAGGTGAAATTGAAAATGCGACTAGTAACTTTAGAGAATCAGAGTTTAAATCAGGAGTGAGTCTTCAAAATGCTAAAGTAATAAAAGGCCAAGCAACAATTTATTCAACCAAATTAGCACAAGACAATTTAACAAATTATATAGCAAACAATAAAGATTTAGATATACATTCTTTAGAAGTTGTTTGTGTGGTACTAGATGAAGTACCAACGAATACAATAATTAAAAATATATCTGCAATAACTGGATATAGAAATGCTACTAAAGAAGATGTAGATGAAGATAGAGATTCACAACCAAACCAAATTGCAGTAAATAGTTACCCAGATAATGATCATATACAAGATGATGATGATTTTGAAAAAATATTATATGTAAAAGATCCTAAAGTATATGATTTGGCTTTAAAGAAATTTATTACTAAAGTAACTTCAGAGGCTGGACAAGTTAAAACACTTCCAGAATCTCAAAAGAGATACTGTCAGGTTGAAAATACAGACATGTTAAAAAATAGAGAAGGAACAGCTAAAGCAACAGCTACTTACAGCTTAAATAAAACAAAAGTTGATGTACAAAATCATGATACAGTTGTTTATACAATTAGAGTATTTAATGAAGGAAGACAAGATGGTAAAGTAGGACAAATTATAGATACGGTTCCAAAAGGACTAGCTTTTATTGAAGATAGTCAAATAAATAGAGAAAACGGATGGCATCCATATACAGGCCAAGAACCTGGATGGACAAATGTAATTGCAACAGAAAAATTAGCTGATGTAACTATACCAGCATTTGATAATTCTCAATCAAATGGAACTAACAAAGAAAAAGGATTAAGCTATAGAGATGTACAAGTAGAATTTAAAGTTTTACTTGATGAATTAGATAAAGATACTTTAGATGATATTTATACAAATGGTATAAAGAATATATCTGAAATAACAGAAGATGATGGAGATGATAATGATTCAGATCCAAATGATAAGAAAGAAACTGAAGATGATCAAGATTATGACATAATTATACCTCCAGCACCTGAGAGATTCGATTTAGCCCTAAAGAAATTTATAGTAAGTATAAATGGTGGGGAACAAGTTCAAAACAGATTTTTAAGCGTTAATTCTGATAATTTAGCAAATGATGGACATGATGCTGATTATGAGTTAGATAAAACAGTTATAAAAGTCAAAAGTGGAAAAAATGTAGTATATACAATAAGAGTATTTAATGAAGGATCAATAGACGGATATGTTAAAGAACTAAGAGATACTCTTCCTGAAGGACTAAAATTTGTTCCAAAAGAAGATAGTGAAATTAACAGCCATTATAATTGGAACGAAAGAGATGGACAAGTATATACAGACTACTTAAAAGATGAAAAAATTCCAGCATATAATCCTGAAAATAGAGCAACTGATGAATCAAGACATATAATTGATGGAATAAGCTATAGAGATGTTCAAATTGAATTAACAATGATAAGTAAAGATCCATCAAAAACAATTGTTAATATAGCTGAAATAACATTAGATGCAAATGATAAAAATAGAGAAGACCCAGATTCAGATCCAAACAATGATAATCCTCAAGAAGATGATCAAGATTATGATAATATAATTCCTACAGTTTATGATTTAGCATTAAAGAAGAGTGTTATGACAGTAACCTCAGCTAATGGAACAATTAAAGTATTACCAGAAGATCAAAAAAGATCAATTGAAGTAACTAGTACAGACAAATTAAAAAATAGAGGCGCTAAAGCCAATGCTGATTATAAATTAAATAAGACACCTGTTTCAATAGCAGATGGAGATATAGTTACTTATACAATTAGAGTATTTAACGAAGGAAATGAAGATGCAATTGTTAAAGAATTAGTTGATACAATTCCTGAAGGTTTAGTATTAGCAAAATATGAAACAAATTCTGATGGAACATATAAATCAGGAAGTAAAACAAATTGCAAATATAGATGGACTGAAAGAAAAGATAATGGCTCAGGAAGATTAACTGGAGTTATAACTGATTATTTAAAAGATACAGTTATAGAAAAATTTGATGAATCACAAGCTGATGGTAAAAACAAAGTTAAAGGACTAAGCTATGCAGATGTAGAAATAGAATTCATTGTTTCATTAGAAAATATACCTGATAATACTTATCAAAATATAATGAAAAATGGAATTAAGAATATAGCAGAAATAACAGAAGATGATGGCGATGATACAGACTCCGAACCGGATGATAATGATCCAAATGAGGATGATGAAGATTATGACATTATAATTCCAAAAGAATTCGATTTAGCTTTAAGAAAATTTATAACACAAATAGATGAAAAACAATACACAAACAGAATTCCACAAGTTTCTTTGGACAATGGAGAAATAAAATATTCACATCCAAAAGATTCTTTAGTTGTTGTAAAAGGACAAACAGTAATTTACACAATAAGAGTATTTAACGAAGGAACACAAAATGGATATGCATCTGAAATAACAGATGATCTTCCAACTGGAATTACATTCTTACCAGATCATGCAACAAACAAAAAATATAAGTGGAAGATGATAGATAAGGATGGAAAAGAGACAGAGGATGTTTCTAAAGCTGTCAAAGTAACAACAGATTATTTATCAAGAGAACAAGAAAATAAAACAGGAGAGAATTTACTAAAAGCTTTTGATAAAACCAAACCAGTAAGTAACACAAACCCAGATTATAAAGATGTTCAAATTGCATTCAAAGTTACTAAAGATGATCCGACAGTTAACCCTAGGGTAATAACAAATACAGCTCAAATTAGTGAAGATACTGATGAAAAAGGTAACGAAGTAGAGGATAAAGATTCAATACCAGGAAATGACCTAGATGGTGAAGATGATATTGATGTTGAACATATAGAACTAAAAGTATTTGACCTTTCATTATTAAAGTATGTAAGTGAAGTTGTAGTTAATGAAAATGGACAAGAAAAATCAATAATAACCAATTATACTGGATTAGAAAACCCAGAGCCAGTAGTTAAAGTAGAGTTAGATTATAGTAGACTTCCTAATACTCAAATCAAATATATTTATACAATTAAGATAACAAATGAAGGTGATATTGAAGGTTATGCTAAAGAAATAACTGATAGAATTCCTAATGGACTAGCCTTCAACGAAGAAGACAACACTGAATATAAGTGGAAAGTAAAAGAAGGCGGCATAGTAACAACAGATTACTTGAAAGATAAACTATTAAGACCTGGAGAGAGTGCAGAACTTAAAATTGTTCTTAGATGGGTTAATAGTAGAGATAACATGGGTCAAAAAGTAAATGTCGCAGAAATAACAAAGGATGAAAATGAATATGGAGTTAATGATATAGACTCAACACCAAATAACAATAAAGATGGTGAAGATGACCAAGATAATGCTATAGTCTTACTATTAACAAATACAGGTTCTAGACCAATACACATAACATTAATAATTACTGTTATTTCACTTCTTGGAACAGGTATGTATCTAATTAAAAGATATGTATTATAAATTTAAGATTTAACTAGAATAAATAGAGTATAAAGTTAAAACTTTATACTCTATTTTTTTTGCCTGATTTTTTATAAAAAAGCCCGAATTTTACAAAATATTACATGAAAAAACCCATAATTAGTAAAAAAACTAAAAAATATAGTAAAATAAGCAAAAAAAGTTACCATAACACTTGCAATTGTAACGAAAATGTAATATAATTGTAATTGTAGTGTGACTATTGTTTCCGTAATGGTTGCGGAAATTTATATATACAACAAATTTAAATTAGGATGTTTAAGGAGGATGTTGTGGAAGTAAAAGGATTTTTAAAGAAAATAATGGCAATGGTTGTAATAGCTACATTAATGTTGCCTAGCTTTTCAACAGTATTAGCTTATTCAAATGAAACTAAACTAGCAAAAGTTGGTGATACAGCTAATTTTGGAATAAGCTTACTTGGAGCAAACGGATGGGGATATAAAATCCAAAACAGAAAAGTTTATAGAATCTATGAGGGAAATAAAGATTATACAAGAAATGTATATTGCTTAGACTTTACAAAGAAATTCCCTAAAGAAGATTCTGCTTCTGGAAATTACACAAACAAAGGAGAATATACAGGTGCTAATAAAGAAAGATTAGCTTTAATGGCAGAGAATATGTATATTACTTCAATGGATCAAGCAGATAAAGATAGAATATTAAATAAAATGTTTGCTGATCTAATTCAAAGAACTTCAGGTGATGCAAACCCTGTAACATTAGACTATATCAAGAAAACATTAGTAGAAGATGATATAGTATTTGCACAACAATGTGCTATTTGGAAATACACTAATAACCAAACATGGCAAGGTGCATCTATTTGGATGACAAATAAAGAAAATCCTGGAGATAAAGATTGGTATCAAATCTCAAATATAGGACAAGCAAGATATGCATTTATGCAAGAAATCTATGCTTATTTAACATCAAATAATTTAGTAAGTGAATCATCAATTACTAATCCATCACTTGTTAAAAACGGAAAAACTTCAACAGAAGTATCTGATGGATATATAGTTGGACCTTTCCATATTAAATCAGGAAGTAATAAAGATTTTACAGTAAGCTTAACAGATCAAGCTGGAAGTGAAATCGCAGGATATAAATTAGTTGATAAGAACGGAGATAGATTATCAACTACTCTTGATAAAACATTAGATAAGGACTTTTATGTAAAAGTACCTTTAAAAACTACGGCTACAAAAGTTGTTTTAACATTAAAGTATGCAAACTATAAAACAACTAAAACAAGCTGGACAACTACATCAAATTCTAACCAACCACTTTTAGAAATTGATAGAGAAAAAGTTCCAGGACAAGACGTAGATCAAGCTCCAATTGATAAACCAGAAAAACTATATGACTTAGCTTTAAGAAAATACATAGTTAAAGTTGGAGACAAAGAAATAACAGATAGAACTCCTAATGTAACATATAACACTCAAGATAACGAAATAAACTATAAACACAAAAAAGATCCTATAGTTTTAAATCCTGGAGATACAGTTGTATATAACATAACTGTATATAATGAAGGTAATCAAAAAGGAACTGCAACTAGAGTTAAGGATTACTTACCAGAAGGCTTAACTTTCGTTAAGAATAGTGACATTAATAAAAAATATGGTTGGATAGCTTCACAAGATGGAAAATATGTTGCAACAGCATATCCAAGAAACTATACATTAGAGCCATATAATAAAGAAACAAATAAAATTTCATCAGTAACAATGCAAATTGAATGTAAAGTATCAGATAATTTTAAATCTGGAATACTAACAAACCTTGCAGAAATAATTGAAGATGATATAGATGATATAGATTCTGTACCAGCATCAATTGATATTGATAAAGTAGATTTACCTGACTATAAAGGTAAAGATTCAAATAAAGATGATTTAACAGATAAAACATATTTCTATAGAGGACAAGAAGATGATGATGACTTTGAGAAAGTAGAAGTTAAAGATATTAAATTAGATTTATCATTAAGAAAATATATAACAACAGTTAATGGAACAAACCAAAACAGAGAACCAAAAGTTGATATTAAACCTTTAGTTGATAAAACAGATACAACAGCAATTTATACACATTCAAAAACACCTGTTACTGTTAAAAAAGGTGATGTAGTTATTTATTCAATTAGAGTATATAACGAAGGTGACGTAGATGCTTATGCAAATGAAGTAACAGATTACCTACCAGAAGAATTAGGTTTACTTGTAAATCATACAATAAACTATGATAATGGTTGGAAAGTACAAGGTGAATCTAAAATAGTTAAATTAAATACTATTGAAGGTGCATCAAAGAACTTATCTACATCAGACTTTACAGGAATAACATCATTAGATGATGTTGATGTAATAACAGGAAAAGTTGCAATCAAAACTAACAAATTACAATTTGGTAATACTAATAATGTAATTAAAGCTTTTGATGGTAAAGAATTATCAAGCAAAGTATTACAAGTAGCATGTGTTGTATTAACAGATGAATTAAAAGAAGGAACAATTAAAAACATAGCTGCAGTAACTGAAGAAGTTGATGAAGAAGGAAAAGTAAGAGAAGATAGAGATTCTCAACCAACAGAAATAGATGTTGCAAATTATCCAGACAACACAAACATCCAAGATGATGATGACTTTGAAAAATTAATAGTAAACAAAAAATTTGACTTATCACTAAGAAAATTCATTACAGCAATTAATGGCGAAGAAACAGATGCAAGAATTCCACAAGTTTCATATACAAATGGTGAATTTGTATATGCACATCCTAAAGATCCATTACTTGTAAAAACAGGTGATATAGTAACATATACAATAAGAGTATATAATGAAGGTGAACTTGCAGGATATGCCTCATTAATAGAAGATGATATGCCTGAAGGATTAAAATATTTACCAGAAAATGAAATCAACGTTAAATATGGATGGAAGATGATGGATTCAGATGGTAATGAAACAACTGATATAACAAAAGCTGTTTCAATCCAAACAGATTATAGATCTTCCGAAAAGGATGCTAATGAAAACTTAATTCCAGCATTCGTTTCTGGAACTCCATCATATGTTGATGTTAAAGTTGCATTTGAAGTAGTAGCAGAAAGCAAATCAGACAAAACAATAATAAATACTGCAGAAGTTGCAGATGATCAAGATGAAGAAGGAAAACCAGTTGAAGATATAGATTCAACACCAGGTAACCATGAAGAAAATGAAGATGATATAGATAAAGAATATGTTGAATTAAAACCAGGTATTTATGACCTAGCTATTATCAAATTCTTATCTTCAGTTGAAGGAAAAGACATTAATCCTTCAAGATTAAGAAATGTAGATACAAAACCACTTCAAGAAGGAAAGACAGATGCTATCTACACATTAGTTAAAGATCCAGTAAAAGTTAAATATTCTAATGTAGCGACATATACAATTAGAGTATATAATGAAGGAACTGTTGATGCTATCGTTTCAGAAGTTAGAGACAGTATGCCAGATGGATTAGAATTCATAAAAGACAGTGAAATTAACAAACAATATAAATGGCATGAAGAAAACGGTGAATTAAGAACAGATTATACAGATGGAAAAGTAATCAAAGCATTTAATAAAGAAACAGGAGAAATTGATTACATAGAATTAAGAGTTGAATTTAAATTAGTTTCTAAAGAAGCTACAATCATCGAAAACGTTGCTGAAATAACAAAAGACGATGGAGATGATATAGATTCTACTCCAGATAATGACAAACCAGAAGAAGATGATCAAGACTTTGATAGAATCATCCCAGCTGTATATGACTTAGCATTAAAGAAATTTATAACAAAAATAAATGATAGAGATATAACAAGTAGAATACCAATGGTATCTATGGATGAAGATGGAAATCTATCATACAATAATTCAAAAGAACCTCTAACAGTTACAAATAAATCAGTAATTGTATATACAATTAGAACATACAATGAAGGAACAACAGAAGCATTTGTTGAAGAAGTTAGAGATAACATTCCAGATGGTTTAGTATTCTTACCAGATAATGAAGTAAACCAAAAATATGGATGGAAATTATATGACGAAAATGGAAATGAAACAGATGATGTTTCTAAAGCAGTAGAAATAAGAACAAAATATTTATCAAAAGAAGAATCAGCAGCTAGAAAAGAAAACAACGAATTAAAAGCTTTTGATAAAGAAGCTGGAGTATCTAAGAATAATCCAGACTATAGAGATGTAGAAGTTGCATTTGAAGTAGATCAATCTAAGATGGGTGTTGGAGATAGAAAGATTACTAACATTGCTGAAATAACAGATGACAATGGTGATGATATAGACTCAACTCCAGACAATGACAATCCAGAAGAAGATGATCAAGATTATGAAGAAGTTGAATTAAAATACTTTGACTTATCACTTGTAAAATATGTAACTCAAGTAATTGTTAACGAAAATGGTTCAGTTAAGAAAATAGAAACAGGACACAATGGAACAGAGAACCCAGAACCAGTAGTTAAAGTTGAATTAAACAAAAAGATTTTAGATAAAACTCAAGTAAGTTACGTATATAGAATTAGAGTAACAAACGAAGGTGAAATCGAAGGTTATGCTAAAGAAATTAAAGATAGAATCCCAGCAGGTCTTGAATTCTATCAAGAAGATAACCCAGGTTGGAAGATTTCAGAAGATGGAATAGTAACAACTGACCTTCTAAAAGATACTTTATTAAAACCAGGTGAAAGTGCAGAAGTAACTATAGTATTAAGATGGAAAAATTCAGCAAACAACTTAGGTACAAAAATAAATACTGCTGAAATCAGTAAAGACGAAAACGAATACAATACACCAGATATTGACTCAACACCAGATAATAATATAGAAGGTGAAGATGATCAAGATACAGCTCCAGTTGTATTATCAGTATCAACAGGTGCTGAACCAACATATATTGTATTAACTATTACAGTGATGACAATTTTAGCAACAGGATGCTATGCAATTAAAAAATTCGTTTTAGAATAAGATTATAAATAAAAAGAGCTAAAACTATAAAGTTTTAGCTCTTTTTTGCACTTTTTTATCTAAAACACTGTTTGAAACTAAAAGGGCTTAAAAACAAGACTTTTTTTAAGTAATCTTCTTATAAAGGAAAGAAGAAAAAAATGCTTAGAAGCGATTCTAGCGCGAATTTGAGCCACTTTAACAATAAAATGCATTTTGCATTGCAAAATAACAAAAAGTAGAGCATTTTTATTGAAAAAAGGTTAGATTTTTGTTAAAATAATTTATGTAAATTACATAATTGAAAAAAGGAGATAAAATGAGAAAAGGACCATCAAATGCAACTAAATGGTTTTATTGGTTCTCTTTAGGAGTAGCACTTCTAATTGCTCATGCTATATTAAGTAATGTTGCTGGCATTTATTCATTTGTAACAAGAATTGCTTTAGTGCTTATGCCATTTTTCTTGGCTATAATTATTGCATTCTTATTCTTTAAACCAGTATCATCACTAGAATACTTTATCAAGAATAAATTGAAAATAAAGAAGGGTGCAAGAGTAATAAGTATACTAATTGTTTATGTTATTTTTGGATTGTTAATATTCTTATTTGGTAGAAATTTATATAATCCTATAAAAGATAGTTTAACAGAATTAGTAGAAAGTGTTCCGGGATACTTAAATGAAGCTAAAACCTTTATAAGAGAGAATAGAGATAATCAAATTTTAGCTGCTATTAATATTGATAATATAATAGAAAAAGTAAATTCATTTGATCTTTCAACATATATAAGTCCTGAAAGAATCTTTGATTACATAGAAAAAGTTAAAGGTGTATTTACAACTATACTTGATATATTTGTAGTAATTATACTTTCTATATACATTCTTTTAGGTAGAGGAAGCATTAAAGAATACTTAAAGAAATTTGGAAAAGCAATGTTTGATAAGAAAGATTATCTAAAATATGGAACATATTTCTTGAATTCAATTAGAATAATATCAAACTTCATTTCTTGCCAATTATTAGATGGATGTATTATAGCTATTTTGACATCAATTGCAATGTCAATTATAGGCGTTAAATATTCTGTATTACTAGGAATATTTATTGGACTATTTAATTTAATACCATTCTTTGGAGCTATAATAGCAATCGGTATTTCTGTATTAATTACAGTATTTACAGGAGGAATAAAACAAGCTTTAATTATGGCAGCTGTAGTAATAATTATTCAACAAATAGATGCAAATATTATTAATCCTAACATATTAGGTGATGGATTAGATGTTAATCCGATATTAGTAATTATTTCTGTTTCAATTGGTGGAGAATTATTAGGAATATTTGGTATGTTCATAGCAGTTCCAATTGCTGCAATTATTAAGATGATATTAACAGATTATTTTGATGAGAGAATAGAGTATAAGAAAAAATTTAAAGACGAATATGTCCCACTTGTTGTAGAAAAAGTGGATAACGAAAGTGAAAATAACAAATAAAAAGAAAAAAGCTATTGGTTTTTAATCAATAGCTTTTATTTTTTATACCATAGCAACTACTGCACCAGTAGCAATTAATACAATAATTCCTGCAGTTGCAACTCCTAATGCAAGAGGTAAGAATGCTTTTTTTAGTGGCAAATCCAAGAAGTTTGCAATTAGTGATCCAACCCAAGCTCCAGTAGATGGAAGCGGAATAGCAACAAAAGCAAATAATGCCCAAGATGCAGCTGTTTGTAATTTTGGATTATCTTT
>OCVV011356200.1_pt1 | contig 19697 bp, 18 predicted proteins | sample 1539721 | NCBI WGS metagenome assembly OCVV01 (sample SAMN02144230, study PRJEB22623) | gut metagenome | biome: sheep rumen | host: Ovis aries | place: New Zealand
CTGGGCGAGGAGCACGCGCACCTTGAGGCCCGCGTCCAAGTCGGCCATGAGGCTGTAGTGGAATTCTTCGGGAATGCCGAGGCCCTTCAGAAGCACGGCCGCGTTGGAGTCGGCTTCGTAGCCACCGATTTCACCGAAGCGGGTTTCGATTTCCATGGCCTGCATGCCCTGTTCTTCGGTCATTTCGGGGAGCGCATAGAGTTCGTCGCGTTTCTTGCCGAGTTCGTAGAGTTCGGGGTAGCCCATCATGACGGTTTCGAGAACGGTATTCTGTTCGTAGGCGAAGTGGTCCTGCTTCAGGACGGCGATGCGTTCGCCCGGGTCCTTGGTGACCTCGCCGGTGTTGGGCTCGAGTTCGCCCGAAAGGATTTTCAGGAAGGTAGATTTTCCGGCGCCGTTCGCGCCGATGACTCCGTAGCAGTTGCCGCGCTTGAAGGAGAGGTTTACCTCTTTGAAGAGGACGCGGCTACCGTATTGAAGACTGACATTAGAAACGTTGAGCATGGGCCAAAGATAGTAAAAGATGAGGAATCTTTTTTTAGATGATGTTTTCAACGGTAAGGGATTCGCCTTGCACGCGGAACTTGATTTCGTGTCCGGCGAATTTCAGTCCGTAGATTCGGGAGGGGTCGTCCTGGTAATGGGGGCGCGGGTCCTGCCGCAACAGTTCAATCAGGGCGTGGCGTTTTTCCGCCGGAATTTTCTGGAGCTCGGCATCAAGAATTTCCACCTGCAGCCTGGATTCCGGAGCGGTTGCCGCAAAGCCCCCGACGGCGTCGGGGATGCTGTCGGCGTAGGGGAGGTAGGGCTTGATATCCACGATGGGCGTGCCGTCCATCAGGTCTGCCCCGCTAACCACGATGACAGGGCCGCATTCCTTGTCGTTAAGGATTTCTTCAATCTTTACGCAGGACATGGCCAGCGGGTTTGGCCGAAAACTGGATCGTGTGGCGAACACTCCCAGGCGGGTGTTGCCGCCCAGTCGGGGCGGCCGTACCGTAGGTTTCCAGGTGTCCCGGACATTTTCGGAAAAAATCCACAGGAGCCACAGGTGGCTAAAACCTTCTAGACCGCGTATGGCGTCAGGATTGCGGAACTCTTTTTCGAAAACGATTTGCGACCGAAGTTCCTTCAGGATCCCGCTCTGCCTTGGAATCCCGAACTTTTCAGGGAAATCGCTCCTGATTCGGGCGACGGTCTTGAAATTGAATTCATCCATTATGTCGTACCCAATGCCGGTAGGCCCTATCCGCCTTGGCGTTTTTCAGTTTCAACCGTTTGTTCAAAGGCCAGTAAATGAAGGCGAAAAGGATATACCCGCACAAAAGGACAATCCAGTGGTTCAGCCCTAGCCGCGTTTCCAGAAGCCGCATCTCGATAAACATGATTGGGCCTGCAATCAGGAACAACGGCAGCTGCCGGCATTGGTCACCCAGGGAATATCGGGATTCGTAACTCACGATGGAGTTCATCATGGGGAAACTGGTGCAGAACCCGCCCATGAGTCGCTTGATGACCATGAGCCCCGCCACCACGAAGGCAATGGCCGGAGCCTTGATATAGACCGGCAGGGGAGTCTTGTAGGGCACTCCCGACTTGTAGGGCTGCTTGATGAATATGAGAATTCCTAGTAGAAAATCAAAGAGGCAGACCCCGTAAAAGACGGGCTCGCTGTCGGGAACGATGGGCTGGAGCGTCGTGCCGATAAGTACAAAAATGGCAAGCCCGATAATGATGGCGGGAATGATAGGGATATGCAGCTTGTTGTGCCCGATGCGTACCACATGAACATACATGAGGCAGAGCAGGGCCGAAATGGCGTTGGCCGCTCCCATGGGGAGGCCAACCGCAATGTAGGCGAAACCGCAAGGAATCGGGATGGTGGCCGCCACCGCCTTGAGCTGCGGGTCCTTCATGTAGGCACTGGCTGTACCCAGGGCCGTCACCATAAAGATGAGCAGCCAGTCGTAGGGTTCAAAGTTGAAATTGAGATTCTGCCACATGGTAGTCCAGGGCGATTTGCGGCCGGGCTAGACGAATTTTTTCAATATATGCTTGCTGGACACGAAATAGTCGATACCGCTGATGATGGTGATGGCGGTAATGACTCCCATGACAGCCTGAGGGAAAACATTCCAGATGGATTCGAAATTCGGAATCAGCTTTTGTACGGGGTCGATCGCCCCAAGAAGTATAGCCACGATGCCGATTCCCTGGAGGGCGGTTTTCCACTTACCGCTACGGCGGGCGGGCATGATCATGCCTTCGCTGGCGGCAAGTGTTCGGAGGGTCTCTACGCTGGATTCCCTGAAGTAGATAAGCGCCACCATCCACACCGGGGCGTAGCCAGTGGCGATAAAGCACATGAAAATGGTCATGTTGGAAATCTTGTCGCTGAAGGGATCCAGGTATTTTCCCAGGGTGCTGACTTCGCCCATGGCGCGTGCCAGCTTTCCGTCCAGAAAATCCGTGAGCATAAAGCCGAGCACCATGACCAGTGCGAGAACCTTGAACACCAGACTGTTGTTGCTGTAGTCCAAATCGTTATCGTAGAAGAACACCCACAAGAAGAAGGGGGTGAGCACGATACGGCTCATGGTGAGCTGGCTTGCGATAGAAAGGGGCTTTCGGTGGGCGGGGTCGCGGTAATACCAGTAGGCGTACGCTACAGTGGATGCAAGAATCAACAAGATGGTGGCCACCATGCATATTTGCTGGTATTCTTCAAGGTTCAGCAGGTAAACGCCCATGGTGATGGTGGTGGCAAGGTTCGCCAGTTTGCTCCAGCGCCTCTTGTGGGGGAGTTTCTTGCCTTCGCGAAGAACGCCCAGGGAGAACAGGGTGTGGGCGATAAGTCGGGCAAGGAGCATGGCGCAGCCTACGCCTAGAATTTTTTCAACGCTTTCGGAGTAGACCAGTTCCCGTACGAAGATACTGGTCATGACAGCAAAGGAGAGGAAACCGTCGATAAAGTTGAGCCATAGCTTGTAATAGGGTTTTTCAATATCTTGACCACGAAGCTGGTACAGCTTGAACCAGCCCATAATAAGGGCGATAGCCACAAAGGCGGTTGCCATCTTGGTCATGCCTTGCCATATAAAGGCAATAACGCAGATAAAGACAATTGCCCTAAGTACGCTCCAAAGGCGGTTGCGGAAACGAACCTCTGTTTTTGTGACCTCGTTCATCGGTTGTTCTCCAAGAGTTGTTTCGCGTGTTCACGAGTGATTTCGGAATTTTCGCCCAGCATGCGGACCAATTCTTCAATGCGACCTTCATAGTCCAGGTCCTTAACGCTAGTAAATGTACGCCCGTCTGTTTCGGTCTTGCTGACGGAAATCTGGTGATTGGCACGGCTTGCCACCTGGTGCAGGTGGGTGATGGTCAATACCTGGTGGTGCTTGCCCAGGTTCCGTAGGGATTCGCCGATGCGGTTTCCTACCTCTCCGCTGATGCCGGAATCCACTTCGTCGAAAATCAGGAGCGGTACGGCGTCCAGTTCGGCCATGACGGTCTTGATGGCCAGCAGTACTCGGGAAAGTTCACCGCCGGAGACCGCTTTCTGCAGGCTTTTTTCGCCTTCGCCCGGGTTCGGGGCCAGCAGGAACTCGATACGGTCTTTTCCGTTAGACGAAAGCGCCTGTTCGGCAATCTGAGTCTTGAATACGGCCTTGGGCATGCCGAGGCTCTGCAGGTTGCTTTCTACCGTTTTGTCAAAGACGGCCGCCGCCTTTTTGCGGCTGTCAGAAAGCTCCGTCGCGGCTTTTTCCAGCTTGTCGGTGCAGGCTTTAAGCTGCCTGTTCAGTTCTTCAAGGTCGCTGTCCAGGTTCTCGATGCAGCCCAGCTCTTCTTTGCGTTTTTCGGTGAGTTCCAGGAGGCCTGCGACGTCGGTGCGGTACTTGCGCTTGAGCTTCTGGATTTCGGCGATGCGGCTGTTGGCGCGGTCCAGCTCGGCGGCGCTGAGGGACTTTTCCGGTGTCCGGCGCATCAGGTCCTTGCAGATGCTTTCGAAGGGGTCCGAAACTTCTATAAGGGCCTGCAGGTCCTCTTCGTAGTGGGGGATTTTCTGTGCAAGCCCCTTCAGCTTGGAAAGCAGGCTTTGGGTCTGGTCCAGAATGCCGTTGTCGTTACCTACAAGGGCCTGGATTTCCATCAGGTAATTCTGTTCGACTTCGCCCTTGCTTCCGCGGCTGACCTTTTCTTCCAGTTCTTCTTCTTCGCCCAGCCTCAGGTTTGCCTTGGAAAGTTCGTCGAACTGGAATTTCAGAAAGTCTTTCTGAGCGGCCAGTTCCTTGGCCCTGGATTCTGTTTCGGAAATCTTGTTGCGTATAGAATTCCATTCGCTCCAGAGCTTGGAGTAGTTCTTCAAAAGTTCGCCGTCGCCGGCGTAGTCGTCCAGCATCTGGGTGTGGGTACGCACGTCCCGCAGCAGCAGCTGTTCGCTCTGGCCGTGCATCTGGATGAGCAGGTCTCCAATCTTTTCCAGATCGGAAAGGCTTACTACGGCTCCGTTGACCCGGGCCCTGCCCTTGCCGTTTTCGAGAATCTCCCTGCGGATAATGAGCTCGTCGTCGCTGTCGATTTCGAGGGTGGCGAGCAGTTCCTTGACCTGGGGGAGGTTCTTGATGTCGAAGATTCCTTCGATGACGGCCTTTTCTTCGCCAGCCCTAACCATAGAAGACTGCCCGCGGTCACCGCAGATGAGCCGCAGGGCCTTCATCAGCACGGACTTGCCAGCACCGGTTTCGCCGGTGATGGCGGTAAAGCCCTCGTGGAAAGGAACTTCTTGCTTGGCAATCAGCGTGAAACCGTTTATACTCAGGGACTTCAACATGGCGGATACAAATTAGAAAAAAGCGTTAGTCAAGTTACTGTTAATTAAAAGTGAAAAATGAAAAAATATCAATTCTTCTTATTTTAATAGTCATACCCGACAACTCATAACTCACAACTCATAACTCATAACTCACTTTTCGAACTCTATGACGCTTCGGTAGATGGGACGGCCTTCTTTCTTGTACTTGCGTTCAAAGCCGGTAGAAATACCTTCGGTAGGTTCTGCGGTATTGCGCACAATCACCTTGCAGCCCGGGAAAGCGTCAAAAGTTTCCAGGGCGATTTCGTTGTATTCCTTGTGGTCGGTACCCCAGTAGAAAATCCTCTTGCCGGGTTTCAAGACCCGGGCCACTTCGGCTAGGAAATCCGGTCGCAGAAGCCTGTTCTTGTGGTGGCGTTCCTTGGGCCATGGGTCCGGAAAGTACATGTGGAAGGCGTCAACGGTATTGTCCTTGACGGCATCCCGCAAAAAGTAGAACACGTCTCCCCGGAGCATGGCAGCATTGTTCAGAACCTTTCGGCTTTCCATCCGCGTATGGGCAAATGCCGCCCAGGTGTAGTCCCATTCGCTTCCCATGATAAAGTAATCCGGATGCTTCTGGGCGTATTCGATCATGAAGGTTCCCTTGCCGCTGCCGATTTCCACTTCGATGTGGCCGTTTTCGTTCGGGAACATGTCCTTCCACTGGAAGGGGAGCTTGTGGGGCTTGCCGTCGGGTGTGCGGATAGGCTTTCGTCCGTCGTCGCTCCGGAACACGTAGTGCCAGAGCCCCTTCTTTTCGGGGTCTTCATTCAGGTCCCTGTAAAATTCAGGAACGACAATTTCTTTTTCTTCTTTTTCCATCTTAGATAAAGGGGATAATTCTTTCCTTGAATTTTTCAGGCATTTTCTTGTCCAGCATTTCGCGGATATGCCTTTCGGAATACTTCATGGAAAAGTGGGTGAGGATGATTTTTTCGCAGGCGATTTCGCCGTCGAATTTTTCCAGGGTATTGACGATGTGCTGCAGGTGGGTGTGGCCCTTCTTGCGGCTCATGGGTTCGTCCTCGTCGTCCAAAAAGGTGCATTCCGTCACGAGGATTTTGGACTTGAAAATTTCCGAATTCTCCTTGAGGCTTTCGCCCAGGCAGTCGCCCATGAAACTTATCAGGGGCTCATAGACTTCACGGGTAATCTCTACGCCGGACTTGCGGAGTTCGATGATTTCGCCAGGAGTTTTTCCCAGGTATTCGTCTTTTAGCTTCCGCTTGTGCAGGAACAGGGTCGCTCCCATGGCAGGCACGGAATGCTTTACGTCAAAGGGTTTCAGCACCAGGTCCTTGCGGTACCGCAGCGGAATCATCGCTCCTGCTTCTACGGCGCAAATTTCGGGTAGCCGGAACTTGGTTTCGGGGACTCCCTCGAACATGGCCTCGGCACGAATCCATTCCTTCGCCCCTTTGGCAATAGAGGCAGGCATGTAGTAAACGCTGTCACGCTCGACGCCCATCATCTTGCGGAGGCTGTGGTGCCGCATGAGGCAACGGGCATGGTCTCCGTGGGCGTGGGTCAAGAAGACATGGTTGATGGATGTGGCCGAAAGAGGGCATTCGCCCATGTCGACCACAAAGTCCAGTTCGGGAAACTGCAAATAGGTCGCAAGCCCGGAAATGGAAAATCCGTTGATGGAGGTGCAGGATGTTTCCAGGTGGACTTGCTTGAGGGCGTTATGGATGTACTTGTTTTCGCCGGCCACGCAAACTACTTCTTCTTGGCTGCTTTTCTTTCGTTATCCTGGGCTACAAGAAAATCAAAGTCGTCACAAGTCATGGCCTCGATATGGTTACCCATGGCCACACTGCGTGTTCTGGCGTTGCCTTTTTTCTCGGGAATCTGGAAGCAGAAATCGTAGGTGTTACCCATGTCGGTAGGGATACCCATCTTGAAAATCCTAATGCGTTCCTTGCCGCTGTAGATTTCGTGGTAGTCGTAGCTGTTCTGGACCTTTTCCAGCCTCTTTTCCTGGTTGAACTGGAGTTCCCGAGTGATGGGACCGTCCAGGTACAGCGGTAGGGAGTTCTGGAAACGAAGTTCCAGCTGGCCGTCGGTTTTTACAATGGAGGTTCCGTTGGGGTTAATCAGGTAGCGCTGTTGGGGAATGTTCCTGTACGCCTTGTTATGGACCCTGCGGACTCCGCACATTTCACGCATGTCGGGATTGGCTACAAAGTCAATGTCACGGCAAATGGGGGGGAGATTGGTTGGGACTTCAAGGTCATCCCCGTTAGAAGAACCGGCACATCCGGCCAAAAGTATCGGGGCTACAAAGAGCGGAACAAACTTTAGAAATTTCATGTTTCAAATATATATTTAATGGCATTCCGTTTTTTTGGTAGACACAAAAAAAATGCCCCCGAAGGGGCACTTTTATAAATCGACTTGATTGTCGGCCTAGAGAATATCTACGATGGCTGTGAAGAGGGCGTCCGCAAGGGCGTTGGTTTCCAGGCCTTCGAAGATATTGAACTGGTTAAACACAATCTTTCCCTTGCCGAAGGGAAGAGTCTGCAGATCCACGCCGCCCTTGATTTCGCCATCCTTGATGGAAAGGGACTGGGCATATACCTTTGCCCCTTCCAGCTTGCTCATGGAAAGGCTCGGCATGACAGCGGCTGCCGTATGGTCAAGGACGTTTGTGCCGAAGACTTTCAGGAGTTCAGAACCGTCCAGAATATAGTGTAGGCTGATACCGTTGGCACCGGTGGTCCAGTGGGATTCCAGGGTGCAGTCGAATTGGTGGCTCTGGTTCAAGAAATCCACGTCGTCCTGGGTCATGTCCGAAAGCAGCAGGGTTTTTCCGCCATTCTTGGTGACATCGACTATTTTATCCAAAATTTCGTCGGGCCAAGAACTGAGGTTTGCCGTGAAAATAATCTTTTCAGGACCGGAGAGTGCGGCAAGAGCGTCGCTGGACTCTTCGCTGTTGTCCAAGAAGCAGACCTTCTTCATGGCAGACTTTACGTCGGCCTGTTCGATGACAATCAGGTCTTCTGTAGAGGAGTGGACTTCTTTTCCGCCGTCCTTCAGGGTGAACTTGATCTGGTACTTGCCAACGCTTCGAGGAGCCATGAGAGAGCAGATTCCAAGCTGGGTAAGGCTGGTCTTGCCCACGGGTTCTTCGGGAGATTGAGTCTTGGTGCTTACGACCTTGCCCTTTTCGTCTAGCAGGGAAATTTCAATTCCCACATTTTCAAGACGGCTGTTGTTCAACAGGGTCAGCTGGAAACTGATTTCGCTCTGCGGCGTGACCACGTGTTCCAGCTCGCTTACCAGGATACGGCTCGGAGTGGAAATTTCCTTGGCGAAGTCCGTAAAGCCCTTGCTCTTGCGGTTTTCGTCGTTAAGACCGCTGAAATCGATACCGTAGTCGGCCCACTGGTCCAGGAAAAATCCGGCGATTTGCGGGTTGCTCTGGAATGCAGTGATCTGGTCCAGCTTGCTCTTGATGGCGATGCTGTTGGCGTCGTTGCAGAAAGTGTCAAATTTTTTCCAAGCGGCTATATCGGCGGTGGCGAGGAAATCCTCGATTGCCTTGTAGGCGTTCTTGATGGCCTTCTGGTTCTTGACGCTTCTGGGGCCGCGCAGGTTGGTGGGCTTGGCGGGGAGCAAGGTGTGGTTTTTCAGGGTGACCAACATCTTGTTGTTCAAGTCCAGGTCCACTCTCTCGTCTTCGTCCTGGAAAACGCTGTCGCCAAGGCCCGCATCGGGGACTGAAAGCTCTTCGTCTTCGCGGTCAAAGCAGTGGGCGAGGTAGTGGGAATAATTGGCGCTGGGGCAGAGCCGCGGGTTGATACGCAGGCTTGCGTACTGAGAAATATGGTCCACAGAGACGGGAAGAAGCTTGCCGGTGTCCTTGTGGAACACGCCTTCGTTGTCCAGGTAAATACTGTCAAAGTTGCTGATGGCTGGCCTTTGCATGTCGATGGGGCCGATGGCGTTCAGCAGCTTATTGCCGTTCTGCAGCATGAAGGTCCCGTTTTCGGCTCCGAGAATCCACACGGCGATGGAGGGGTGGTTGTGCTGGTCGCGAACGAGGTCCGTAATCAGCTTCTTCGCAATTTCCAAGCCCTGGGGCGTAGAGCGCATGGTGTGGATGGGAAATTCCTGGAACACCAAAAGGCCAATTTCGTCGCAGATGTCAAGAGCTTCGTTGGTCAGCGGCGCTCCGCAGCTGCGGATGGCGTTGAATCCTGCGTCCTTGACGGCCTGCAGGTCTTTCTTGAGGGCGGGGTTCTTGTCGGTCCAGAGGCCGCCCTCGCTCCACTGCTGGTTGTAGCTTACGCCCTGAATCTTGAGGATGGAGTCGTTCAGGTAGTAGTCGCCCTTGATGCAGTCGAACTTGCGGAATCCAAAGGTCTTGACCACAGGGAAACTGTACTCAGGCGGCTTGTTCTTGCCTGTCTTGATTTCCAGCTGGACTTCCAGGGCGAACAGGTTGGGCTTGTCCAGGCTCCAGACGCACTTGTCCTTTTTCCAGTCCTTGATCTGGAAGGCGAACCGCTGGGTCATGTTCTCCTTGTCCAGCTTCACTTCCTTGTACCATTCGTACACGTCGCCCACGGCGTTTCTCATGAGGAAACGAATACGGGTCTGGAACCCGCGGGGGTTGTTGAAGGTGATTTCTGCGGCTACACGTTCCTGGTCCATGTCGGGCTCCACGTGCAAGTCGGCAATGTAGGCGGAACTGCCGAGAATCAAATCTACATGCCCGAAGATACCGCCAAAGGGGTACTGGTTCCAGGGGAGGCCCACAGGCATTTCGCTGGGGTGGGCGTAACGGTCGTCGGCACCGTCGGCACTTTCACGGCCGAAGTCGATACGGCTGTTAGAAGCCCCCATGTTGGCCACACGGACGCACAGGACGTTTTCTTCGCCAATCTTGATGGCTTTTTGCGTTTCGATGGTAAAAGGCGTATAAGCCCCGAAGTGGGTTCCCAGGCGGATACCGTTGAGCCAGACCGTGGCGTGGGTGGCGATCCGTTCAAAGCGCAGGAATATGCGCTTTGCTACCAGCTTGTCGTCATCCAGGGTGAAACGCTTGAAGTAGAAGGCGCAGTCCTGGGACATGAGCAGCTTGTCAAAGCTACGTTCCCAGACGTGGGGAACATTCACGGTTTCGGTATCGGAGGGGTTGGTTGCGTACCAGCGGTTGGAAATTCCGGAATCTTCCGTATCCCACTTCATCTGCCAGTCGCCGTCAAGGCTCATGATTTTGTTCATTCGGGCTTTCCTTTTATACGGCAAACCCCCTGATGGGGGCTTTTTTGTATCGGGGTAGCCAGATTCGAACTGACGACATTCTGCTCCCAAAGCAGACGCTCTACCAGGCTGAGCTACACCCCGTCGGTGCCCAAATATAGTAAAAGCTTAAAATATATTTTTGTTTTTTTTCCCGTTTTTTCGTTTTTTTTAGCCAAAATTTGCGTATATTTCTGCATATGCAGAAGCGGGTTACTTTACACGGGATAGGGCCTATCGTTTTGACGGTGCTAGGCCTGCTCGCTGTTCTGTTGACCGGTTGCAGGACCGAAACCCAAAGTCAGCCCGCTCCCGTAGTGAAATCTTCCAGCTCCGTTCTTGTCCAGTCCTCTTCTAGCGAGGCAGAAACGATTGTCGATTCGGCAGTTGTGGATTCCGCGGTTTCGGACACGGCGACTGCAGATACCGCTGTTGTCGATACGGCTACAAAAGAGATTAAGGCGGTAGCGGACACCCTGATCCAGTCCAGTTCCTCCGAAAGCTCCAGTTCTTCTGTCGCAGAAAGTTCTTCTGCAGAGGCGGAGCTGTTCAGTTCTTCTGAAACGCCTGTAGATTCAGTTCCGCAGGCAACCGTGGATTCTTCCGTTCAGGAGGTGGCCCTGGAAGAATCCCAGCCTGAAGTAACTCACGATACCGCTACGGCAGATACGGTTATGTCCGAGGCTCCTAAGGATACCTCCCTTTGTGCAGACGCCCCGGCCGCAGTGCTGTGCGACAAGAGGGACGGCCAGATGTACAGGACCGTTCGTATCGGCACTCAGGTCTGGATGGCTCAAAACTTGAATCATGCCGTTGAGAACAGCTGGTGCTATATGAACAGCCTTGAGAACTGCTCCAACTACGGCCGGCTCTACCAGTGGACTGCCGCTATGGCGTTGGACAAGGCCTATGGTCATTCCCTGGCAGGGGAACATCTTGGTGAAAGGCACCAGGGGGTGTGTCCGGATGGCTGGTTTGTCCCGACAGACAAGGATATGGAAATTCTTGTCCACTATGTGGCGGAATCCAACAAGGCTGCAGGTCTTGCCTCCGAAGAGGTGGGGACGAGTATCCGTAAAGAGAGCGGTTGGGAAGAAAACGACGAGGAAATTCTGGGTACCAACCGCTACGGCTTTGGGGCGGTTCCTGCGGGTTACCGCGATGCCAACGGCTCATTTGCCTTCCTTGGCGAAGAGGCGGATTTCTGGGTGGCCGAAGAAGACCCCAACGGGACGCAGGCTCCCCATTGGAACCTGTATTACGCCAACCAGAACTTTAGCGGCGAATACAGGAACCTGAAAACATTTGGTTTCTCGGTTCGCTGTATCAAGAAGTAAGTGGTGTGTATGGGAAAAACTTTCAAGATTACGTTATCTGTTTTTGTGGTTCTTGCGACAGCGTTGTTTGCCGTGGAAGTGTTTTCTTTGCCCAAGGTGACTCCGGAACTCAAGGCTGGTGCCCAGGAATACTACAACAACGAATGCAAGGCCTGCCACCGCTGGGGCCGCAAGTTTGCCGCCCCTCCCATGAAGGAGAATGTTGCCCAGTACACCGAAAAACCCGAAGAGATGGTCAAGTACCTGATGCACCCCACTCCGAAACACCCGGACATTTGGCCTGCGATGGAAATAACGCCCCTTACCGAAGACCAGGCGAAGATGATGACGGCTTGGCTTTTATACATTTTGGACAATCCGGAGGATCCGGGCAGGCCTAAGTAACTGGGAGCGGGAATGAAATACCTGATGGCGGGATTGTTGGCACTTTTGTGCGGGTTCTTCCTGGCCGATTTCCTGTTCCGTCAGCAGGCTTCCGAAGTCAAGACTCCGGGAAATGTTCCCTTTGACCACGCCCTTCACGGGGATTCCATCGGGCTGGATTGTTCCCATTGTCATACGGGAGTGACTTACCAGGCTCACGCCTACCTGCCTTCCAAGACGGACTGCATGGACTGCCATAGGCTGCCCTTGACCGAGAACCCGGGAATCGAGAAACTGGATTCCGCCTTGAACCGTGCCGAGGAATTCCCCTGGGTGCACAAGAGGGTTTTGCCAGAACACGTGGTGTTCCACCACGGGCTTCATTTTGCGGCAGGCGTGCAATGCAGCGACTGTCATGGCTCTACGGAAAAGATTCAAAAGAACCGCTACGGAGGGGAGCGATTTACCATGCAGAATTGTTTGGACTGCCATAGCGGAAAGACCTTCGAAGGCCGGGGTTTTAAGAAGGCTGCCATCCATTGCGGGGCGTGCCATCGTTAGGGTTTTGTTTTATGGATAGGCGTGAATTTATCAAGGCGTGTTCGGTGGTGGCTTTAATGCAGGTCCTGTGGGGCTGCCGTCGCTTGCCCGACCTTTCCGGGGCGAAAGTTCCAGAAATCGCCGAGTTCGAACGGGAGGTTCGTTTGGCCCTGTCCCGCGCCAAGGGGGCTTTTGACTTGGTGCAGGTCCCCATGCCCGGCCCACTTGAGGTCCACGGTGCTTCGCCGGTGAATCGTTTCGGCATGGCTATCGATTTGGACGCCTGCGACGGATGCGGCAAGTGCATTCTGGCCTGCATGCAAGAAAACAACATTCCCCTGAGTTCCAAGGGAGAGCGCGATGCCGGGCGGTTCATGCACTGGATAGAGATGCACGGCGGCGCCCCTGCCATGTGTTTCCACTGCGGAAACGCCCCCTGCGAAAAGGTCTGCCCTACGGGGGCGGCAAGCCACACGCCCGACGGACTCAGCACCATGATGTACAAGCGCTGCACCGGTTCCAGGTTCTGCGGGGCGAACTGTCCTGTGGGGGCCCGCAAGTTCAACTATGTGGATAGCGTCAAGGAAGGTCTTGCCCGCAAGTTCAATCCCGAAGTTCCCCTGCGCTCCAAGGGCGTCATGGAAAAATGCTCCCTGTGCCTGCAGCGCTTGCAAGACCACAAGCACGCCCAGATGGCTACAAGGCCCGGTGTGGAATGGCGGGGGAGTGGTCTCAAGACCGCCTGTAGCGAGGCCTGCCCCAAGAATGCCATTATCTTCGGGAACTGGCTGGACCAGGATTCCCCCCTGGTTCAAGAAGCCAAGCACAGGAACCTTTATGTGCCTAGGGAAATAGCGAATCTCGATCCTTCCGTGGTATACATGCGGGGGAGGCGCTAGTGTACAGGATTCTCGTGTACATAGGCGCGGCACTTTTGCTTCTGGGGGCTTTCGCCTTCGGGGTTTCCCTGTGGGAAGGACCGACCGCGTGGCATACCGACGTTCGAACCTTCTGGGGAATACCCATTTCCCTTTTTGTGTTGTGGATTGGACTTGCCCATGCAGGAACGCTGATTTCGGCCATATTCCTTGCGCTGGGTTATCCCCTCGGTCGCCGCACGTCTATGGTGGCGGAACTTTCCACCCTGTGTTCCCTGGCGGTGGCGGCCCTGTTCCCGTTGGTTCATCTGGGAATTATCGAAAACTTCTACATGGTTGTCCCCTTTCTCGATGCCCGCGGCAACTTTTCGAACCTGCGGTCGCCTCTGGTCTGGGATTTCTGCTGTATTTCTGTATATGGGCTTGTGTCCCTGCTATTTTTTGCAACGCACCTTTTCAGCGAAAAGTTCCCCGACCTGAAAAAATTGATTCGACCTATGGCCTGGCTGCTCTTTCCGCTGGTGCTGTGGGTGCACACCATCGTGAGTCTTGATTTTGCGGTGACTTTTGTGCCCCAGTGGCGCGGGGCGTTTTTCCCGCTTTATTTTATCGCGGGGGCTATCTATTCCGGCCTTGCCCTGGTCATTATCCTCCTTACGGCGGAGCACTGCCGCGTACGGGTGCTGGAAAAACTCATGCTTGGCCTTTCCTGGTTCATGGCGTTTTTCTGGCTGTGGGAATTCCTGCTGAAAGGCTCGTTCTCCTTCGAGGTGGTGTTCCTCGGGGCGGTGGTGCCGCAGCTGATGTGGCTTCGGGTTATCCGGGAAAATGCCTTCGGTCGGCTCCTGGTGGCGTTCTCCGTCTTGGTTTCGCTGGGGCTTGAACGCTACATCCTGGTCACACCGTCGGAATACAACGCTGCGGAATACTTCAGCTGGACTGACCTTGGGCTGGTTTCGTTCTCCTTGGGCCTGTTCACCACCTTGTTCTTTGTTTTCCGCGCCAAGTTCAGCTCCTTGCTGGAGGGCGAAGACGTGGTGATGGGGGAGATTGTCCTGCAACAGGACGAGTCGGACAAGGAGTCAGAAAAGGTTTCCCTCCCTGAGAAAAATGACTTTTCCATTTTGCGGCTGCCCCTTTTGCTGGGTGTCCTTGTTACCCTGCTGTATGTGGTCTGGGCCATTTCTGTAGAAAATACGAACCTTGCGCCCCTGTCGGTGGTGAACGTAGTCCCCCTGTGTCTGCCCCTGCTTGTGCTGGTGGCGAGCTTTACTTTGTGCGCAAGGCCCCTGTGGGGTATTTCTGGAAAACGGGTAAAGGTGGTTTGCGCGGTGCTTGCTGGAATCCTGGGCTGCCTTGCAGGGGCGTTCTGGGCCGGGGGCAGTTCAGATGTTCCCTCGGGAGCCGTATCCGTGCAAGAAATCGATTCGACCAAGACGGCAGAATTTATCTGGTCGTCCAGGTGCGCCGGTTGCCACGGGCAAGACGGCAAGTTCAACGAAAAGTTCGTGCGGGAATTCTACCCGCTGCCCCAGAAGCTTACGCCCGTGCGGCTGGATACCTTGGGAGAAGACTCTCTCGTGAAGGTCATTCTGGATGGCCGGGTGAACATGAACCCCTATCGGGGCCGGGTCTCCGAAGACGAAGCGCGGGGGCTGGTTCGCTACATGCGCCATTTGGCAGGGGAGGGTGAATAATGGATGCTATCCTGAACGCCCTGTGCTGTCTTATGGCTCTCGGAACCTCCATGTTCCTTTGGCGTCGTCCTGTCAGTATCTTCAAGGAGACGGGTATTCTTGCCCTTTCCTTGGTGGTCTTTGGCCTGTTCTCCTACCTCACGATGGACCTTGCTGAGCCTACTCTGGAATACATGCCTTTCCGGATGCTCGCCCTGTGTATCTGTTTTTCCACGACGTCCCTGACAAGCCACAAGACCCGCTACCTTGTGCTTTCCCAGGTCCTTTGGCTGTGGGTGGAATTCTTTGGCGGGCTCACCTTCGTGTATCACGGGCTGGACATGCCCTGGACCCGGATTGTCGCAATCGGTGCGGGCGCTTTTGGCGGGGCTTTCCTTTCCCACATCAGTCGGGAAATGGAATTTTTGCTCATGGTCTATTGGATTGCCGTGTGGATGTTTTTCTAAAAAAATACCTGGGAATTGGTCTTTTTTTATAAAAAAGCCGAAATTTTTATAAAAATCCCTTGACAAGGCAATCGTTTTATCTATATTTGGGTGCGTCATTCGACGGTGCTTCATAGCTCAGTTGGTAGAGCCCGCGACTGTTAATCGCGTTGTCCTTGGTTCGAGTCCAAGTGAAGCAGCTTAAACGTCCCGATCTTACGGTCGGGGCGTTTTTTTTTATATATGTAATATGGTCAGTTTCCTTCGGAAAGCAGATTTATTTCTTTTTGAACTACTGAAACTAGGTTTGTACACCAATAACAAAGGCCTAGATTTTTCAACTGCATCTTCTTCTGAAATTTGGCTTGATGTTTATACTCTTGCAAAAAAACAATCAGTATTAGGTATTGCCTTTGCGGGTATCGAGAAACTCCCCAAGGAAAGCCGGCCGCCCATGCAGTTGCTTATGCGCTGGGCTACCGAGGTAGAGGCCATCCGTGGCATGAACGGCCTCATGAACAAGGAGGCGGCAAGGCTTACCCGTTTGTTTACGGATGCCGGCCGCAAGAACGCCATCTTGAAGGGGCAGGCCAACGCCCGCCTCTATCTGGATCCGACTCTCCGCCAGGCGGGGGATATCGACATCTGGGTAGAAGGCGGTCGCGACAGCATCAACCAGTTGTTGGTCGATATGGGGATGATTGAAAAGTCGGCTCTGGAGTACGGCCGTTTCTGGCACCATGCCCACCTGGAGCGTACCAAGGACGGAATCATGGCGGAAGTGCATTACAGGCCCGCTTCCGGCAATCCATACAAGGGGAAGGAACTCCAGGATTTCTTGAACCGAGAAGTTTTGAACGCCCAGATGGTGCCCGAAGGTTTTTACGCACCCAGCATCAAGTTTGCCCTGGTGATGCAGCTTTCTCACCTTCAACAGCATTTCTACAGCGGCGGCCTCGGACTCCGGCAATATATAGACTATTACATTTTGCTGAAAAATTCTACGGGGGAGGTGCGTCGCGAGGTGGCGCAGGCTATTCGCGGGCTCGGCATGCTGCACGCTTGCAGCGCGGTGATGTGGGTCTTGCAACAGGTGCTTGGCCTGGAACGGGACTTGATGCTCTGCACTCCTTGTGCCTGGCGGGGGAGGCGGCTTCTTCGTTTGGCCCTGGTGGGTGGAAACTTCGGCAAGTACAGGCAAAAGCCCCGCAACGTTTTTGTCCGGTGGTTCAGGGACCGCAGGCAGGCCCTGAGTTGGCTGCCCTTTGACCCCATGAACGCTATTTTCAAGGAACTGAAGTATTGGCGTCACACCCTTTACCTGATGCCCTTGCGGGTGAAGCGCCGGAGGATTGGGCTATGAACGAGACCCGCTATTACAAGGTGGCCGGTCACCTGTTCTCCGTGACGGTGGACGGTTGTTTGTTGGATGGAACCGCCGCCGGAAATTTGGACGGGAATGCCGCCGAGCCGCAGGGCGATTTCTTCGCCAAGTACATGGACAATTACGAGCCTTTTGCGGAACCTTCGGAATGTCACCCCGGCCAGGGTGCCGGGGTCAACGTATTCTCTCTGTCCGTTCTGCCGCCCGCCGCCTTCGACTATACCGAAGAAATCCGTCAAGAGGACGAGGGCCAGACCATCATCTGCGGGCACAGGTTGGCGGGGGAGTCGGTCTTTGAATTTCTGTTGCGGGATGTTTCTACGGGAACTTTGATTTGTTCCAGTGGCTATCGGGAGGCCCGCCTGCTGATGGGCAGTGCGGCCCGGGACCTGCGTCTGCAGAAGTTCGCCTTGAACAATTCCCTGATGGTGCTCTACGCCCTGGCCACGGCTGGCCTGGGTACCGCCCTTTTCCATTCGGCGGTGGTCAGCTACAAGGGCAGGGGCTACATGTTCCTGGGCAAGAGCGGCACCGGCAAGAGCACTCACGCAAGGCTCTGGCTCAAGCACATCGAAGGTTCTGAACTCATGAACGATGACAACCCGGTGGTGCGTTTTTTCGACGACGGCAATGGCGGCGCGCCCCGCGCCGTGGTTTACGGCTCCCCCTGGAGCGGAAAGACCCCTTGCTACAGGAACGTGCAAGCTCCCGTAGGCGGGATCGTGCTGCTTTCCCAGGCACCGTTCAACAAGATTGTCCGCCTGAAAGGTGTGCAGGCATACGCGGCCCTGGTCACAAGCATTTCGGGCAAACGATGGGATAAGTCCGTTGCCGACGGTTTGCACGCTACGGAAAACGCCCTGGCGAAAAACGTTCCCGTTTGGCACTTGGAATGCCTGCCCGACGAGGCCGCTGCAAAACTGTGCAACGAGAATGTTTCTGCCGATGATGTCATCCTAGATTCCAATAATAAACGTCATCCTGGAACGAAGCGATAGGATCCATACACATGCCCACTGACGAACAAATCCTTTCCGAAGCCATCCGCCTGGTAGGCGAGGGCGTGCAGGTGACGCTTCCTGTAAACGGCAGGAGCATGTACCCCTTTATCATCGGAGGCCGAGAAAGCGTTGTGCTGGTGAAACCCCAAGAACTTCGGGTCGGGCATGTGGTACTAGCCCAGGTAGAAGGCGGCCGCCATGTGGTCCACCGCATCGTAGGCATTGACGGCGACCGCATCACCCTGATGGGGGACGGTAACCTCCAGGGTCGCGAACATTGCAGTGTCGATGGTGTGAAGGCCCTGGCCATCCAGGTGGTGGGAGAAACTGGTAAAAAACGCCCCCTTTACGGCCCTTGTGGGAATTTGTGCGCCAAAATTTGGTACATGGCCCGCCCCATTCGGCGTTACCTGCTGAAGATTTTTCGGGTCGTTAAGGGTTTGGATTGAGACCTGTACGCTCGTCACCCTCACGAACTTGTCATCCTCACGAAGGTGAGGATCCGCTTGTAGTTTAGTAGATTCTCGCCTTGGTTCGACTTCGCTCACCACAGGACGCGAGAATGACGAATTTGTGACGTTACCCGGTTCAGATTGCCAAATTACCCTAGTTGCTTTTCTACCAAACCCAGAATTTTCTGGATGGCTTCTTCTGGCGATAGGTCCGTGTCGCCGCCGGCAGCCCGCGTGTGGCCGCCTCCGCCGAATTCCTTGGCGATAGCGTTCACATCTACCACGTAGTTGCTCCTGAGGCTAATCTTGTACTTTCCGTTTACGGGGTACAGGAACACCGCCACTTCGGTGCCGGAGACTTCACGCAGGGTGTCGATGACGTTGCTCAGGTCCACCGGCGTTACGTCGAATTCCTTCATCTTTTCGGGAGTCACGTAGGCATGTACCACGCGGCCCTCCAGGGCGAGCTTGCAGTTCTGCAGCACGAACCCGGTCACCAGCGTTTGCTTGTAGGTGCGGCAATAGTAGGTCTCGTTCACGATGCGGGCGAAATCGATTCCCTTGTCGATAAGGGTGCCCACGATTTCCATGGTCCGCTTGCCCGTGTTGCTGAACTTGAATGCTCCCGTGTCGTGGACGATTCCGAGATAGAGGCATTCTGCGGTGCGCTTGCTGATTTTGCTCGGGTCCAGCTGTTCAAAAAGCACTTGACTGGCGGAACTGGCGCTTGGCTCCACGATGTTCAGGCTGCAGAGATTTTTCGGGTTGCTGATGTGGTGGTCGATGTTGCAGGTTTTCTTGGCGCTTTGTAGGCATGCCACTCCGCCTGCACCCACACGCTTAAAGGAGGGCGTGTCCATAAGCACCGCCGCGTCAAAGGGTTCGCTCCCGTCGGAGCTTTCGAACAGCGGGAGCGCCTTGTCGGCACCGTTCAAAATCCTGTAGCTTTCGGGAAATCTTTCCAGATAGACCTGAACCTTGATGTTCGGGAAATTGTCCAGGATGTAGTTGTACAGGGCCAGGGTAGAGCCGACGCAGTCCCCGTCGGGCCGCACGTGGCCGAAGATGGCCAGGGTGTTTGTGTTTTTCAAAAAATCGTCAAGCATAAAAGTCATAGGAGATTCCCGCCCAAGGCGGGAATGACAGGTTTGTGTTTACCAAATAATAGCTTTTGTGGGGTGTCAGGCGTGTCAATTGCCGCGTTTGTTTGTAAATTTTTGTAAACTTTTGAGGTGACATGGCTGCAACTTACAAAAATGTAAGTTTTGCTATTGTAATGCCGTGAAATTTGACGAAAAATCAAACTTTTTAAAACTGATAAAAAACTAACTTACAAAAATGTAAGTTTTTGAAGATTTTTGCCGATTTTTCACTTTTTGTTGCGGCCCTTTGCTATCTTTAAACCCGTTAAAAACTTTAACAATCAAAACTCTCAACGGAGATATATAAAATGGCAATCAAGAATGCTTACCTTCAGAAAGTCTATGACAAGGTCGTCGCCCGTGA
>OCVV012826903.1_pt1 | contig 19695 bp, 20 predicted proteins | sample 1539721 | NCBI WGS metagenome assembly OCVV01 (sample SAMN02144230, study PRJEB22623) | gut metagenome | biome: sheep rumen | host: Ovis aries | place: New Zealand
TTTGCTAATTAATTAAAACTAGCCATGTTATCTATTGGACAATTTTATTTTATAATATATGGGTGTTAATGTCAACACTTTTTTTTAAAAATTTTTATTTTTTTTGTAAACTATTTGTTGTGTAATAAATTACTCTTATCTGAGAAAGATGTATGTAGTAATTTTTCACTAATGTCACTCTGTGGAGATTTTAAAAATTCTTTATAAAGTTGTTTTAATTCTGGATTATCATGAGCACATCTTACCACTCTTTGCTTATCTATATTAAATAAGCCTTCGCTTCTTTTTTGCTTTATTTCATCCATTTTAGGTATTGCTCCTAATGGTTGGCCTCCACCACCAACACATCCACCTTTACAATTCATTACTTCTATAAAATGATATTGTTTGTATCTATCGTTTTTAAGTAGTTTTTCTAAATTTTCCATTTGTTGTACAACTGCTACTCTTAATTTATATTGTCCAATTTGAATAACCGCTTCTTTTATACCTTCAAATTCTCTTAATTTTTCAAACACTAAATCTTTATCATCTAAATTTTTATCTAACATTATTCTATATAATGTTCTAACTACAGATTCACAAACTCCACCAGTTGTTCCAAACATTACACCAGCTCCACTACTATCACCTAACATAGTATCAAACTTTTGCCCTTCTAATTCTTCAAACTTAATACCTTCTTCATGTAATAATATAGATAATTCGCTTGCTGTCATAACATGATCTATATTTAAAGTATATTCTTTAGCTTCCATTTTCTTTGATGTACATGGAGTTATTGCTACTGTAACAATCTTATTTGGATCAAATCCTTTTTTCTCAGCAAAATATTCTTTAATAATTGCACATTGCATGCCGATTGGACTCTTACAAGTTGAAATATGTGGTATTAATTCTGGGTGATATATTTCTGCATATTTTACCCAAGAAGGACAACAACTTGTAAATTGTGGAATATTATTTTTATTTTTTAATCTAGTTGCAAACTCTGCAACTTCTTCTAAAATTGTTAAATCTGCTCCAAAAGCTGTATCAAATACATAATCAAAACCTAAGTCTTTTAATGCTGTTACTAACTTTTCTTCACTATTAATTCCTGGTTCCATACCAAAAGCTTCTCCTATTGATACTCTTACCGCAGGAGATATAATAGCAACAACTATTTTTTCATTAGCATCTAAAATACTTTTTATTTCTCTATATTCATATTTTGGAACTAATGCACCAGTTGGACAATTTAGAATACATTGACCACAACCTAAACATATTGGTTCTTTGCATTTATTTAAATCATATTTTAAATTAACTATATTTTCACATGTTTTCTTACATTGACCACAGTTTATACATTTTTCCATTATTCTCATAATGCAATTATTATTTTCACTTATTCTAATTCTTTTATCTTCCTCAATATCATTAACAATTCCATCAGTAGTTTCTTCTAAAATATTATCTACAACTGAATCAATAACTGCATTTATTTCTTCTGGAGATATATCACTTTCTTCTAATATATTAAACTCTTCTTTTAAAGCAGAACACATAGGACATATATATTCTTCCTCTAGTTCTTCTTTTTCTTCAATATATCCACATTTTTTACACACATACTTTTTCATTTTTACTCCTTAGTACTTAATATACTTTGTACAATTTAGTCCATTACATTTTATTTGATACTGATCTAGTACTTTATTATTGTTGATTGTTACAATCGTAGGATAAATATCATCATATTTTTCCATATCATCTAAAAATCCATTTATTTTACTATTTATTATTTTAATATCTTTATCATTTAGTTTCTTTAAATCAAAATAATATACTTTATCATTAGTAGAAATCCATTTTTCTAGTACATCTAAGAAGATTGTACAATCTATACTTAAACAATTATCACCTAAAAATACAAATGTTGAGTTTTCTTTTTCATTTACTATTTCAATAAATCTTTCACTATTTACTTCTATTAAAGCTAGGTTTTGTTCTTTTTCTGATTTATATTCACTAACAGATTTATTAAAATAATTTTCAAATTCATAGTTTAGTGAATCCTCTGGGTTTAAATAGAATAATTTTCTAACATCATCTATTACTAATTCTAATTTATCTTTTTTTACATTTAAAATGCTTATTTGTTTATTACAACTTAAATTAAAGTTCTTTTTTTTCTTATCATAATTATATTTTAAACAATAATCATATGTACTTGTTGCATTTTTATTACTTGCTTTATAATATGTTACTTTATCTTTTTCAAAATATATAACATTATAATATCCTGTTGAAGTTTCATAACTATACCATTTCTTATACATCATATCTTCTTCAATGGACATTTTTCTATATTTTATCAAAACAAAAAGAGTTGCTATTATAATAACAATCATGAAATACATAATATAAATAGTTCTTTTATTCTTTCTATTCTTTTTATTTTTCATACTATCATAATAGCAAAAATACTCTTATTTTTCAATTACTTGTTTGTGTAAGCATAATAATTAAACTCTGAGATTTCATCTCCTACTTGTTCTAAATCATCAGCATCTTCTATATCTTCTAATACTTCTTCTATTTCCATTATCAAATCATTTAAAGAACCACATTTAAATGGATCTATTTGATATCTACTTAATACTTCAATCTGATAATCTGACAAATATATATCATTATTTATCTTTTTATGCATATATTTATCACTAACTAAGTCATCTATATTAATATCTTGATTATCAATTTTCATAACATCTCCAAAATAAAAAATCACTATTAATCAGTGATTCCATATTTATCTTTAAACTTTTGTACATTTCCAGTTTTAACTGTCTTAAACTTTCCTGTATAGAATGAATGGCATTTGTTGCATGATTCTAATTGAATTTCTTCTTTTGAAGATTTTACTTCGAATTCATTACCACAAGCACATTTAACTTTACAAACTTTTTGTACTGGATGTATTCCCTTTTTCATATTTTTTATCCTCCTCGCCATAACTAATTGATAGTTATAGAAATAACTTCATTTGGTATTATACAGGCATAATCCACCAAATGTCAAGCATTTTCTACTCTACGTACTTAATATCTGCTCCTACTGCTGTTAGTTTTTCAACAATAAAGCTATATCCTCTTAATATAACATCGCAATTATCTATTTCTGTTGTTCCACTAGCTATTAATCCTGCTATAAATAATGATGCTCCACCTCTAAGATCTGTTGCAATTACATTTGTTCCTTTTAATTTTCTAGGGCCTCTTACTTCTAACTTATTAAGAGTTAAAATATTTGTAATAGCATTCATTCTATTTAAATCATAAGTATTTTTAAATCTATTTTCATATAGTGTTTCTTCTATTATAGAAGTTCCTTTTGCTTGAGTTAATAAAGTAGTAATAGGTTGTTGTAAATCTGTTGGAAAACCTGGAAATACTTGTGTTTTTACATGAACAGGTTTTAATTCATTACATTTAGAAATAATCAAAGTATCTCCTTCAATTTTATAATCTACACCTATTTCTGTTAATTTCATTAATAAGGCTCCTATATGTTCCTTAATAATACCTTTAATTCTAAGATTTTTACCTATTAATGCTCCTAAAATAATATATGTTCCACATTCTATTCTATCTGGAAATACATCAACAACGCCATGATCTAAGTTCTTGTTTCCATCTATTTCAATAGTTTTAGTACCAGCACCTCTTACATTAACACCCATGTTAATTAAGAATGATGCTACATTTACTATTTCAGGTTCCATAGCAGCATTTTCTAGTATAGTAGTTCCTTCTGCTCCAGATGCAGCTAACATTAAATTAATTGTTGCTCCTACACTTGGAAAATCAAAATATATTTTTTTGCCTACTAATTTTTTTGCTTTAATTATATATCTATTTTTAATAATTTCTACTTTCGCACCTAATTCTTGAAAACCTTTAATATGAATATCTATTGGTCTAGCACCTATATTACATCCTCCTGGGAATGACATTTCAACTTTACCAAATTTGGCTAATAATGCACCCATAAAATAATAAGATGCTCTCATTTGAACACTTAATTCTTCAGGAATTGGTCTATTCTTTATTTTAGATGAATCTACTATTAAAGCTCCATCTTTTTCTTCAACTTTACAATTTAAATGTTCCATTATTTTTACTAAATAATCAATATCACTTATTTCAGGAACATTATATATAGTACTTTTTGTTTTACAAAGAGTTGCTGCTGGTAATAATGCAACTGCACTATTTTTTGCACCACTAATGCATATTTCCCCAGTTAATTCATTTTGTCCTTTAATAACAATTTTAGACATAAAACACTCTCCCTCTTAATATAAATATAATACTTATAATAATATTTATCAATAAATTAGACTTTTATTTACACAAAAAAAGCCTTTAAAAGGCTATTCTTTAATAATAAATATATATCTATCTTTTCTAGATAAATCTTTTTCAACTGATACTCTTACATCATTAAAGTTTTCTTCTATAATATTAACAATACTTGGGGCTTCTAAATATCCAATCTCAAATGCAATTATAAATTTTTCATTCAAATATTTTTTAGCTTCTCTTATTATTTTTTTATAGAAATATAATCCATTGTCATCTGCATATAAAGCTATATGAGGTTCATATTTATCAACACTTTCCATTATTACTTCATCTTTAGAAATATATGGTGGATTACTTATAATAATGTCATATTTATCATTAATGTTACTAAAAATATCACTTTCTATAAAATTGATATTTAAATCATTACATTTGGCATTGTTTTTAGCAACTTCTAGAGCTTTTTTTGATATATCACACCCTGTAATATCACAATCAATTTTTTTCTTTAAAACTACTGAAATAGCTCCACTTCCAGTACCTATATCTAGCACATTAACTTTCTTATTAAACACTTGTTTATAATATTTAATTGTTTTTTCAACTAAATATTCTGTCTCATATCTAGGTATTAGAACATTTTCATTAACATTTATTTTATATCCATAGAAATTAACATACCCAATCAAGTATTGGATTGGGTATTTATTTAATAGTTTTTTATAGTCTTCTTCAATATTAGAACTAACTTTTATTAATTCTTCAGCTTCTAATTTTGAATAACCTAAATTAACTATTTTATTAATCATGATTTTCCTCTAAACGCATTCTTTCATCTTCAGCAATTAAAGCTTCAATTAAATCTTCTAAATCGCCTTCCATAATCTTATCTAAATGCATTACAGTGTAATTAATTCTATGGTCTGTTAATCTATTTTGTGGATAATTGTATGTTCTTATCTTTTCAGATCTATCTCCAGTACCTATCTTACTTCTTCTTTCATTACCAACTTTTTCATCTTGCTCTCTTTGTTTTAAATCATATAATCTTGATTTAAGAATTTGCATTGCTCTTTCTTTATTTTTTATTTGACTTCTTTCAACTTGACAATAAACAATTATTCCAGTTGGTATATGAGTTAATCTAACAGCTGAGTCTGTTGTGTTAACACATTGTCCTCCAGCTCCACTACTTCTAGTAATATCAACTCTAATATCAGAATCTTTAATATCTACTTCTACTTCTTCTACTTCTGGCATTACTAGTACAGTAGCAGTTGAAGTATGAACTCTTCCTTGTGATTCTGTTTCAGGTACTCTTTGTACTCTATGAGCTCCACTTTCATATTTAAATTTAGAATATACTGATTCTCCACTTAATTGAAACTCTATTTGAGCATAACCTCCACTTTCACCTTCAACTTCATGAGTTACTTCCAGTTTCCAGCCTTGCTTTTCAGCATACTTAGAATACATTCTGAATAGATCTCCTGCAAAAATATTTGCTTCATCTCCACCAGCAGCTCCTCTAATTTCCATAATAACGTTCTTTTCATCATTAGGATCTTTGGGTAATAGTAATCTTTTTATTTCATTTTCTAATTTTTCTTTTTCAATATGTAAATTATCTAACTCTTCATTAGCAAATTCTCTCATTTCTGGATCTTTTGCCATTTCTTTAGCAGCTTCAATATCATCTAATACAGTATTATACTTTTTAGTTGTTTCAACTGTTTTTTCTAAAGAGTTTTTTTCTTTAAGAATTGTTTGCATCTTTTTATAATCATTATAAACTTCAGGCTTTAACAATTCTTCTTCTAAATAATTATATCTTTGTTCTATTATATCTAATCTTTCTTTCATAAATTCCTCCCTTTCTTATTAATGAAATGAAGTCATCTAAAGATTAGCATCAAATTCATCATCCTCATCAACAACAACTAAATCTTTATAGTCATCATCTTCTTTATCATCCTCAGAATCATCTAATTCATCATAATAACTAGTTTCTTCTTCTGGTTCATCATATTGATTATCATTTAATTCTATATCATCATCTAATTCTTCTTCTATTTCTTTAATGCTAATTTCAGCAGTATGGTTTTCTCTTAAATCCCAAAAACCTTTTTCTAATTGAATAAATCTTTTTTCAGTAGATAATAATGCGAAGAAATCACCAATTTGATTTTCATATGCTGCATCACCTAAATTAAGTGTGTCACATATAATTCTAAATATATCAGTAATTTTCATTTTTTTACCCTTTTCTTTTAATATAATATATGCTATATCATCGAAAGGTAAATTTTCTAATTCTTCTACACTAACAGTCTTAAATTTCATATCTATTAAGCCTCCAAAATATACTTCGTTTCTTTCTTTTTAAATTATACTTATTTTTCATAAGAAATCAAGTACTTTTATATATATTTTTTTAAATAAAAAAATTCTTAGAAACTAAGAATTTTTTTGTTAACTTTTTGTTTAATTATTCTGCTGGTGTTTCTGGAGTTTCAGGTGCTGGTGTTTCTTCAGCAACTGGTGCCTCTGCAGGTGCTTCTTCTTCCATTTTAGCACCGCAATTACTACAGAATGCTCCTGTTACAACAGATCCACATTTTGGACATGCTTTACCAACAACTGGTTGATTTGGTACAGCAGCAGCTCCAGCAAAAATTGTTCCTGGTTCTGGTTGTCCTGGTTGTGGATTATATAATCCTGGTCCTGCTGGTGCAGCATTAGCAGCTCCCATAGCATTTTGACCAGCCATTCCAGCCATATTCATTCCCATGAATCCCATCATAGCGCCATTTTCATTAGCTGATGCATTTTTAAGAGCTTCAGCAGTAGCACTTGCCATAAGTCCTGATTGAAGACTTTGATTTGAGAAAATTGTTGCTTCATCAACTTTATTAACTTTAGCCATTGAATCTTCAGTTAAGTTAATATCACCTAGAGCAACATCTGTGATTTCTAAACCATAATTTTGTCTCCATGATTCGTCTAAGCAAGTATTCATTTCTGTTGAAATATCACCATTGTATAATTGGATATCTCCGAATGAAACTTTATGTTTTCTCATAACAACTGAAATTGCTTGAGATAATTGTTCTACAAACTTAGCTTGTAATTGTGTTCCAACTACTTCTTCGTAAGTAACTGTATCTTTTGGATTAGCACCAATTACACTATTAACAAGTAAAATTGGATCTACTACTTTAAAAGCATATTCTCCAAAGAATGTTACTTCTAACATACCATATTTTTCATCAGTAATTTTCTTTGGTTGTGGTGAACCAAATTTATTACCAGTGATAGTAAGTAAATTTACATAATAAACTCTTTGATCTTTAGCAGTTTGTCCACCATAAGTGAAACGTTTTCCAATAGTTTTAAATGTTTGGATAATTGCTTCTCCTAAATTTCCTGCAAAGATACTTGGTTCTGAACTAGTATCATAATAGAATGTACCAGCGTCAGCAGTAAATTCCTTAATTTCTCCATTGTCAATAATCATCATAGCCATTCCTTGTGGAACTACGATTGTACTACCATTAGAAATTACGCCTTCAGATGGATTTGTATTTCCTTCTCCATGTTTAACAATTCCTCTTTGAATAAGAACGTTTTTTTCAATTGTAGGACAATTGACAAACTCTTTAAATTGATCTCCTAATGCTGTTGTTGCTGCATTAGATAAAGCTTTGATTAATCCCATAATCTACCTCTCTTCTTTTTATAATACAATTATAGTATAACATTTATTTTTTTTATAGTAAAACTTTTTTTTATCACTAGACAAAAAGATGCTTAAAAAGCATCTTTATCAATTTCTATAATAATTCTATATTTTTTATCCATATCAATTTCTGTAGTATTTACTTTAGTATTATCAAAACTATTAATACACTCTCTTATTTTATTTATTGTTCCAGAAAAAGTATTAATATTTCCTACAGATTTTTCATGTGAATTATTAATTTTTTCTTTTAATTCTTCTTGAGTATTTTTATTAAGAATTTGATTTATTAATCTGGCATTTTCTTGGAATGGATTAATAGGTTCATTATTCTCAATATTATCTGGAAGAATATCTATATTAGGAACAATTTTTAAATCTCCCTCTGATTCATCAGAATCATCAGTTTTATTATTAATACTATCTAATATTTTCTTTGTTTCTTCTTCTATTCTATTATTAATATTCTTTTCAAAATTATTATTAATTTTTTCTATTTCTTCTTTTAAAACAGGTTCTGTAGTAGCAACTGGTTCATTTAAATTACTAGGATCAAAATATTCTAGTGGTGGCATATCTGATAATTTAAATGATACTTGCATTCCACTAGGATCAAATATTTTAGGTTCTGTAACTTCTTCTATATTATTATCTTTATTAATTATTTTACTTACTTCTTCTTCTGTTTGTTTAACAGTTAGTCTCTCTTTTACTATTCTATCTAACATATCTTTTTGTGTTTGCTCATCTGGAAGTGTTAACAAACATCTTGCATGTCTTTCTGATATTTTATTATATAAAAGACTATTTTGAACACTTTTTGGCAAACTAAGAAGTCTGATCTTATTAGCTATAGAAGATTGGCTAATACCTAACTTTGATGCGATTGTTTCTTGTTTAAAACCTCTATCTATTAATTTTTTAAATGATTTAGCTTCTTCAATAACAGTTAAATTTTTTCTTTGAAGATTTTCAAGTAATGCAATTTCTGCACTAGTATTGTCATCAGTATTATTAATTATAGCTGGAATCTTTTTAATTCCTGCCATAGTTGATGCTTTATATCTTCTTTCTCCTGCTATTATTTCATATTTTTCACCTATTTGTCTTACAACAATTGGTTGAATTATTCCATATTTTAAGATAGAATTTGCTAATTCATTAAGTTCTTTTTCATCAAAAGCAAGTCTTGGTTGAAATCTATTTGGTATTATTTCATCAAGTGGAATTAATACTATTTCCTTTTTGTTATTTTTTTCTTCCATAACTTCCTCCTTATCATTCTTCTTCCTTATTATAATTTTAATTCATTTTACTTTTTTTATCAATTCTTTTTATATTTTTTTAATAATGTACCATAATTTCTAGGATATTTAGAATTTGTTACTTTTAATTTTTTATATTTAGGTATCATCCTAACAGCATCATTTATTGGTAATTTATAATCTATAATACCTTCTAATTTTAGATTAAATTCATTACATAAATTTTTATATTCTTTAACTTCATCAATGCAATTTGTTTTTAATGGTACTAAATAACCATCTACTTTTAAAGTGCTTGTTGATAATTCAATTATCATAGGTATTGATGTTACAGCTCTACAAGTAACAATATCAAATTTTTCTCTATTTTTAGTACCATAATTTTCTATTCTATCACATATTATTTCTACATTTTTAATATTTAATTTTTTCTTTATTTCATTTAAAAATAAACATTTTTTTTGATTTGATTCAATTAAAGTAACATTAATATTTTTAAAGAATAAAGCTATTATCATTCCTGGAAAACCTGCACCAGTACCAAAATCTAATAAAGTTTGTTTTTTATTTAAATCAATTGCTTTAATAAGACATAATGAATCATAAAAGTGTAATAAGAAAACATCTTTTTCTTCTAAAATACTTGTTAAATTAAATTTTTTATTCCATTCATTTAACATAACAAAATAATCATATAATTTATTATATAATTCATCTGTTACCTCAATATTAATATCTTTACAGTTTAATATAAATTCATCTTTAGTCATTATTATATTCCTTTTTTAAATATACAAGTAACATAGTAATATCTGATGGATTAACTCCACTTATTCTAGAAGCTTGTCCAATAGTTAAAGGTCTTATTTTTGAAAATTTTTGTCTTGCTTCTGTAGCAATATTTCTTACTTTACTATAATCAATATCTTCTGGTATTTGTTTTTCTTCTAATTTTAACATTTTATTAACTTCATTTTGAGTTTTTTTAATATATCCTTCATATTTTATATTAATTTCAACTATTTCACATATTTCATTATCATATTCATATTTTAAATAATCTAATAATTCTTTTAATTCTATTTCTGGTCTTTTAACTAATTCTAATAATTTTATTCTACCTGTTATTTTTGATGAATTATTTTTTTCTAAAAATTCATTATTTTCTTTATTATTATCAAAATAATTATTATTTAAAAAATCTGTTAATTTATCGATTTTTTTTAATTTATTTTTAAAAATATCATATTTTTCATCATTAATTAATCCTAATTGTCTTCCATATTCAGTTAATCTTAATGATGCATTATCATGTCTTAATAATAATCTAAATTCTGCTCTTGAAGTAAGTAATCTATATGGTTCAGTAATTCCTTTATTAATTAAATCATCTATTAAAACTCCTATATAAGCTTCATTTCTTTTTAATATAAATGGTTCTTTATTATCTAATTTTAATACTGCATTTATACCTGCCATTAATCCTTGCGCTGCTGCTTCTTCATAACCGCTTGTTCCATTTATTTGACCAGCAGTAAATAAGTTTTCTATAATTTTACTTTCTAAACTCATATTTAATTGTGTTGGATCAATAGCATCATATTCTATAGCATATCCATATTTAGTAATTACACATTCTTTTAAACCATCCATAGTATGTAATAATTGTTCTTGTATTTCATGAGGCATTGTTGTACTAAAACCACCAACATAATATTCAATATCATCGCTTCTTTCTGGTTCTAAAAATATTTGATGTCTTTCTTTATCGTTGAATTTTACTACTTTATCTTCTATTGAAGGACAATATCTTGGTCCTACACCTTTAATAAGACCACTATATAAAGCACATTTATCTAAATTATCCATTATTATTTTATGTGTCGTTGGATTTGTATATGTTAAATAACATGGTCTTTGTTTTTTAGGATCATAACTAGCTTTATAAAAGTTGCTAAATGTTAGTTTTTCTTTATCTCCTTCTTCAATAGTTACTTCATCAAAATTGATTGAACTTTTTAATATTCTAGGAGGTGTTCCTGTTTTTAATCTAATTATTTTTATACCATTTTCTTGTAGAGATTTGCTTAAAAACATAGAATTTTTTTCACCATGTGGACCACCTTTATAACTTTCATGACCACATAAAATATCAGAATTTAAGTATGTTCCGGTTGTTAATATTACAGCTTTAGAATTAATTTTTTTGCCTTTTTCAGTAACAATTCCTTTAATTTTTTTATTTTCTACTATTAAATCTTTAGCTAAGTCTTCTAATAAATCTAAGTTTTCTTGATTTTGAAGAGTTTTTAGCATCTCTTTTGGATAATTAACTTTACATCCTTGTGCTCTTAAAGATCTAACACCAGGACCTTTTTTAGTATTTAGCATTTTTATTTGTAGATGAGTTTTATCTGTGTTATAACCCATTTCGCCACCTAAAGCATCTATTTCTCTAACAACTATTCCTTTAGCAGAACCACCTATAGATGGATTACATGGCATATCTGCAATATTTTTAAAGTTTCCTGTAATTAATAATGTTTTTTTACCCATTCTAGAACATGCTAAAGAAGCCTCACAACCTGCGTGGCCTCCTCCTACAACTATTACATCATATTTCATATTAATCATCTTACTTTCCTAAACAAAACTTACTAAATATTTCATCTAATAAATCATCTTTGTATACACTACCTGTTATTTCACCTAATGTTTCCCATAATAATTTAATATTAATTTCCATTAAATCTACAGGGGTATCATTATTTAATTCTTTTCTTATATCCTTAATAATACTAATACAATTATTAAGTAATCCAATTTGTCTAGCATTAGATATATAAGTATAATCTGAACTTGTTATATCATCTAAATTGAATATTTCTACTAGTTTATCTTTTAATAATTTAATATTTTCTTTTTCTTTAGTAGTTATTTCAATACTATCAAATTTATCTAATTTATTATTTTTCTTTTTACCTAAATCTATTTTATTGTATACAACTAATACCTTTTTATTTTTTATTTTTTCTAATACTTCTTCATCTTCTTTATCAAAATCATTTGATGAATCTATTACAAATAATATTAAATCTGAATCATTGATTTTTTTGATACTTTTTTCTATTCCTATTGATTCTACTATTTCATTAGTTTCTCTTATTCCTGCTGTATCAAAGAAATTAACTTCTATACCATTAATAGTTATACTTCCTTCAACTATATCTCTAGTTGTACCTTTTACATCTGTAACTATTGCTTTTTCTTCACCTAATAATTCATTTAAAATACTACTTTTTCCTACATTAGGTTTACCAACAATAGCAATATTAATACCATTTTTAATTATTAATCCATTTTTACTATTATCTAGTAATTCATTTATTTTTTCTTCTATATAATTAACTTTTTCTTCAACTAATTCTTTTGTTACTACTACTGCATCTTCATATTCTGGATAATCAATATTTACTTCTATATTAGCTATTAAAGTTAAAATATTGCTTCTTAAATCATTTATTCTATTAGAAAGTTCATGACTGATTCCTCTCATAGACATTTTTCTAGCAGCATCTGTTTTTGATTCAATCATATCTGAAACGGCTTCTGCTTCTATTAAATCTATTCTTCCATTTAAAAAAGCTCTTTTAGTAAATTCTCCTGGTTCTGCTAATCTACAACCATTTGATAACAATAATTCCATTATTTTATTAACACATATTTTTCCACCATGTGTATTAATTTCTACAGTATCTTCTGTAGTAAATGATTTAGGACCTTTAAAATATGAAACTAATACTTCATCTATTTTTTCATCTTTATCCATGATAAAACCATATGTTATTGTATGAGTTTCTTTTTTAGATAAATCTCTATCAAATATTTTATTAACTATTTCTAATGATTTATCTCCACTAACTCTAATAACATTAATAGAACTTTCACCAACAAGTGTCGCTATTGCACATATTGTATCATTCATATAGGTCCCTTCTTTCCACAAGATTATAGCATATACAGGCTTTATTGTAAATAAAAAAGAGTATTTCTACTCTTCTGTTTCTTCTTTGTTTTCACAATATTTTATAACTACACATCTATTAGGTTCTTCACCTTCAGACTCAGTAACTATATATTTAAATCCTTGTAATGCTTCATGAACTAATTTTCTTTCATAAGAATTCATTGGATCTAATTTTACTTCTACCTTAGATAAAGTTACATCTCTTGCTATTTTTTTAACTTTCTTTTCTAAGTAATAATTTTGTTTTTCTTTATATTTTTCAACATCTATTGTTATATTAACATATAAATCAATAGCATTAAAAATAGCTTGTCTAACATATGTTTGAATTGAATCTAATATATGACCTTTTTTTCCAATAAGAACTGAATTATTTTGTGAATAGATTTCATATTTAATTTTTCCTTCTCTTATCTTTGTTTCAACATTTGCCTTAATATTTAAAGATAATAATAATTCATTTAATATATCTTTTCCTATTTCAGCTACATCAGATAATTTAACAACTTCTAGTGTATATTTCTTTCCACTAAATAAGCCACCTTTTTCTTCATATAAGTTAGTTAATATATTTTCTTCTTTTTCATTCAATTCTTCTAGTGCTTTATCTAATAATCCCTCTTTACTCTTTGCTTGAAACTTATATTTTTCCATATTATCTACTACCTTTCTCTATATTTTTGTAAGTATTACTATATAGTATTTTTACTTTTATTTTTAATTATAATATTTTGTACTATTGTAAATGCATTAGATACTATCCAGTAAAGTGCGATAGAAGTTGGAAGTGAGAATGACATAATACCAATAAATACTACCATCATTGTACTCATCATCTTCATTTGTTTTTGTTGAGCTTCATCTCCACCAGATGTATTCATATTCTTAAATGAGAAATATGTACATGCAAGTATCAATACTACTAATAATATATACCAATAATTACCTAATTTAATTCCTTCTAAAGGTGTTGTTCCTAAATTATAAACAAGAAAGTTCTTTTCAAAAAATGCTGGAACTCTATAAACTGCTTCTAAAAATGCAAAGAATATTGGCATTTGTAGGAAAGCAAATAAACAACTTGATAAAGGATTAATATCATACTTCTTATAAATAAGCATCATTTCTTGACTTTTAGCCATCATAGATTCTTTATCATCTTTACCTTGATATTTCTTTTCAATCTTCTCCATATCTTTTTGAGCTTTTTTCATATTTTCACTCATATTTGTAGATTTTTTAGATATTGGATAAAGAGCTGCTCTTAATAAAAGACCCATTATCATAATTGCTAAACCATTATTTTTAACAACTAAACCAATTTTAACAATTAACCAAGCTAATGGTTTTACAAATAATGATGTCCATAATCCTTCATATCCACCTGAATTGATTTTTAGATCTTTACAAGCAGGAAGACTTAAATAATCACTATTTGTTTCATTTCCTAATTGTCTATAAGCATCTATTAATTCATCTGTTTCAGGTCTACATAAAATATTAGTAACATATGATTTTGTACTATTGTCTTCTAATGTAACAGTTGTTCTTTTAGTACATCCACATAACATTATTACTAATATAAGTAGTATTATTATTTTATTTTTCATTTTATATCCTCCAAAATATTCAATAATTCCTTTTTAATTAAATCATAATTTATATCCAATACGGCTTTCCTAAGTATTATAACACAATCATAAGATTTATCTAGTTTATTTTTCATTAAAATATCCTTTATTCTTCTTTTATATAGATTTCTTACATTAGCTTTACCAATTTTCTTACTAACACTTATACAATATCTATTAAATGATAAATTATTTTTCAAATAATAAACTACAAAATACTTATTAACAGTTTTAGATGAATTATTAACTACATTTTGAATTTCTTCATTTTTCCTAATTATATATTTTTTATTCATACTAATTCACCTGGTAAAATAATTATATAAAAAAAATTACTTAATTTAAAGTAATTTATTTTGCTAATTCTTTTCTTCCTTTTGCTCTTCTTGATTTTAGTACATTAGTACCTCTTCTTGATAAAAATCCAGAAGTTTTGCTTTTTTTACTTTTATTTGGTTGAAAAGTTCTTTTCATATTATATTCCTCCCTTTCAATTAACTGAGTTAGATTATATTATATGAATCGCAAAAAGTCAAATATCTATCCTTATTATATATAATGTGGATATTTTTTTAATGTTATGTTAACTAAAAGTGCTTAAAACTAATTTTATGTTAACTTATTAACAACATTTCAACATTTTATGTTAACTTATCAACAACTTATCAACATAGTTGAAATGTATGTTTAAAAAATTTGTTAGTATTGTTGATAATAATTAAAATTATTAGATTTTAAAAGAAAAAAAATATTTACAAATTGTGTATAAATTGTTAGTATATTTGTTAATAAGTTTTTTTATTTGACATTGAAAAAATAACTTTTTATAATTTTTATAGAAAGAACATTTTTAGAAAGGAATATAAAAATGACAAAGGATGAGGTTTTGGAAAAATTACTTAATCAAATTAGAAAAAAAACATCTTTAGTGTCTTATAATACCATGCTTAAAGATATTATTATATATTCCTATGAAAATAATGAAATCGTTTTAACAATTAAAAGTAATAATGATCTTTTATTGCAGACAATAGAAAAGAACTATGGTCCTGTTATTGAAGAAATATTAAATGATATAACAGATGATACTTGTACTATTAAATATATGCAAAATAAGGATATTATTAAGGAAGAAAAAACAAAACAAACTATTAAAAAGATAGAAAAAGAAGAATTTGTTAATTTAGAGGACGATATATATAATTATAGATATAGTAGTTCTTTTAATGAATTATACACATTTGATAATTTTGTAGTAGGTGAATCTAATAAATTAGCATATGAAACCGCATTAACAGTAGCTCAAAATCCTGGTAAATTATACAATCCATTCTTCTTATATTCAAAAAGTGGATTAGGAAAAACACATTTAATGCATGCAATTGGTAATTATATTATTAATAATTCAGATAAAAAAGTACTATATATAACAACTGAACAATTTATGCACGATTACAGAGTAATAGCAAATTATAAAGGTGAAAATGATAATAATATTAAATATTTAAATGCTTTTCGTGATAAATATAGGAATATAGATGTATTAATAATAGATGATATTCAATTATTAGAAAAATACGGAAAAACGCAAATTGAATTTTATAATACATTTAATACATTACATGATTCAAATAAACAAATAATAATGGCATCGGATAGATCTGTTAATGACTTTAAACTATTAGAAGAAAGATTAAAAACAAGGTTTAAATGGGGATTAACAGCTTGTATTAATCCACCAGATATAGAATTAAAAAAGAAAATTATTATTAATAAAGATAAGATATATGATTTCCAATTAAAATTAAATGATGAAATATTAGATTACATTGCTAATAATTGTGGATCAAATGTTAGAGATTTAGAAGGTTCATTAAAAAGATTATTTGCTTATAAAACAATGTTCCATGTTGATGAATTTTCATTGAATATAGTTAAATCAGCATTAGAAGAATATGTAGATAATAGAGTATTTAAAACAAATTCAGTTGCTAAAATCATTGATACTGTTGCTAAATACTATGATTTAGAAGTATCTATGATAAAGGGAAAGATGAAAAAGAAAAAGGTTGCTGATGCAAGAAGTATAGCAATGTATCTGTGCAAAATGATGACTGATGAAACATATGAAAGAATTGGCCTAGAAATAGGAGGTCGTGATCATTCAACAGTAATTTATTCTTGTGATAAGATAACTAAAGAATTAAAAACAAATACTAAACTTCAAGAAGAGATAAAAATACTTAAAGAAAAAATTTGTGAATAAATCATAAACAAAAAATGTTAATAAGTTAACATAAAAATCTAGTAATTAATTGATAAAAAATAAGTTATCAACAAATTAACAATATATAATATTATTAATCATATTAAAATAGGGAGGTATAAATATGAAAATGTTAATAGAAAAAAAAGTATTATTGGAAGGATTGAATGCAGTAAGTAGAGCTTTATCTACTAGAAATATAATTCCTGTATTAAATGGTATTAAGTTTGAATTAAAGAAATCTGGTTTATATCTAACAGCTACAGATAATGATATAACTATTCAATATTATATAGATAAGAAAGATATAAAGAATATTGAAGAAGTTGGAGTATCTATTATATATGGTAAATCTTTATTAGAAATAATTAAAAGATTACCTGAAACAGATATATTAATTGAAAATTTTGAAGGAAATGAAATATCATTTAAAACAGAAAATTCTATTTATAACTTTAATTGTTTCTTAGAGGAAGATTTTCCACAAGTATATCTTGATGAATCTAAAGAACCAATAATGTTAGATAGTATAAAATTTAAAGAAACTATTAACAAAACTTCATTTGCTTGTTCTTTACAAGAAAGTAGACCATTATTAACAGGTATTAATATTAAAATAACAGGTGATATATTTGAATGTATTGCAACAGATTCATATAGATTAGCTAAATTAACTTATACTATTAAAAGAGATTCAACAGATAATATTAACATTGTTATACCATCTAGAAATATTAATGAGTTTGTAAAACTATTAAATGATGAACAAGAAGTCGAAATGAATATATATAGTAATAAGATCATTTTTAGAACTAAAAATATTACTTTCCAAAGCTCATTACTAAATGGAAATTATCCTAATACTGATAATTCAATAGCAAAAGAATTTAAATATATATTAAAAGTAGATTTAAAGAACTTCTATAGTATTTTAGATAGAGCTGCATTATTAACACAATCTAAAGATAAAAATATTATTGATATGGAAATAAATAATAATAAATTAATAATAAGAGCTAATAGTAGTGAAATGGGAAATGTTGAAGAAAAAATGGAAATTGAAAATGAAACAGAAAACAATATTAAAATCTCATTTAGTGCTAAATTTATGTTAGATGCATTAAAAATGTTTGATTCTGAACAAATATACTTATTATTAAATGGTGAAATAAGTCCTATAATACTTAAAAATATTGATACTGAAGAAATGATTCAATTAATTTTACCAATGAAAACATATTAAAAGTGAAGAAATTCACTTTTTTTATTTGTTAAGACATAATTCGACATATTTCGACAATATATAGTGATAAATTAATTATCAACAAAAGGAGGAATAATATGAATTATGAGATTAATAATGATACTCAATTAATAATGCCTGTGGGAAAGAATAGTTCTAAAATAATTGAAGTAGATGATGAATATTTTATTAAAGAAAAAACATTGAATATATTAGAACATAGTTGTGAATACTTTGGTAGTTCCTTAGAAGGTAGAAAGGAAGGTACTAAAAAATTACTTGGTATTACACATAAATCTCCGATTATAGTAGAAGAAAGCAGAAAAATTATTTTCTTTCCAACAACTTCTCCAGAAAAAGATGATTGTATATGGATTAATTTAGATAAAATAGAAAAGTATTATAAATCAGGCAAAAAGAAGTCATCAATTCAGTTTAAAAGTGGCGATATAATTAATTTTGATGTATCTATAGGATCATTAACTAATCAAATTTTAAGAGCAACAAGATTAAAGTATATTTTAGAAGATAGAATTGCTATAAAAGAAGATAATAATTATTAAATTATCTTTTTTTATACGTAATTTTATGGTATAATTATATCAGTGGGTAGGTGTACCATAAAAATAAAAAATTAAAAATTGATATGTTTAAGTGGGGTTAAAATGAATATTACTAAATTAGAACTACTAAATTTTAGAAATTATTCGAAAAAAAGTTTTGATAATTTTTCTAATTTAAATATTATTATTGGTAAAAATGGTATTGGTAAAACATCTATCATTGAAGCTATTTATTTAGGTAGTTTAGCAAAGTCGTTTAAAACTAATAATGAATTATCAATTATTAATGAAAAAAGTGATTTTTTTAAGGTTAAAGTTCACTATTTTGATTATGGTCCTAAAAAGAATTTAGAAATATATCTAGATAAAAAAGGTAAAAAGACCAAAATTAATTCTAAAATTCAAAGAAAATTAAGTGATTTTATATCACAATATAGAATCATTTTACTTTCCCCAGATGAATTAAAACTTATCAAATCATCTCCAAATACAAGAAGAAATTATTTAAATATTCAAATATCTCAATTAAATAAAGAATATATTTATAATTTAAATAATTATAATAATTTAATTAAGAATAAAAATGATTATTTAAAAAAATTAATGTTA
>OCVV011352853.1_pt1 | contig 19642 bp, 8 predicted proteins | sample 1539721 | NCBI WGS metagenome assembly OCVV01 (sample SAMN02144230, study PRJEB22623) | gut metagenome | biome: sheep rumen | host: Ovis aries | place: New Zealand
CTTTCTTGGATTCCCTCGTTGCGTGAGCATACACATTCATTGTTGTGTTGACACTGGAGTGTCCGAGAAGTTCCTGCACATCTTTCGGCAGTGCACCATTTGCCAGAAGATTTGTCGTGTAGGTATGACGCAGTACATGGAAATGAAATCCTTTCAGTTCCGGAACCTTCTTCGATACGAGTCTGCAGATCGTATCAATCGTAGCAGGACGAAGAAGAAGTCTTTGAAGCCGAATACAGGGAATGCCTTCGAAATTATGAGATTGATATCCAGAATGAACTTAAGAAGAGCTCGTCCGGAAAACGAACGAGCTGATAGCATACCCAACCCCGAAAATCGGGGTTGTCTTTATACTGAAAATCGTTTACTTTGAGTAGAACTTTACTTTGAATGGTTCTTTATTTTGTAGATCAGGATTCCTGCAGCCGCAAAAACAAATGTAGTACTGATCCCCAATTCGATTATGCAATCCATATCGTCTCCCTCCTGTGATCTGTTCCGGTCGTTTCTCATGTATATGAGATAGTATAACGGATCGATAATTACAGATTCTTTACAACCGTGCAGATCTCTGATCAGAAACGAGGGCCATGAGCCTATATCTTCATATGCTTATTTGCGGCATCTCTCTGCTGCTTCCGGTAGTCATTCTCCTTTTTAAAATTGTCCTGGAATGTCTTGCTCTTCTCCAGCGTTTCCACCTGCCTTGCAAAGCCCTTATTCCTGATCATGGATGTTAGGTTTTTGATGGTTGCAGCATTTGCATCCTTTGCTCCGGCCTGTTCAAGGACAGCCTTGGCCACCTGGTCTGTTGCTTTCTCATGCGCCTTTTTCGGTCTTCCCATATCCACGATGGAATCAACCAGACCCGATTGGGTAAAGCTTGTAACGATGGATTTTCCACATGCCTTCGACAGAGCATCATGCAGGAGGAATCTTTCCTTCGCCTTGTTCTCCAGAGTAACATAGGCATCATGGGGTGCTCCCTTCACCGGCCTGGCAATATTATAAACGGCCATGGCATTTTTAGCCTCAGTGTAAAGATCATCAACCGGAACCTCCGCACTGTTTACGGAATCCTGCTTTATCATTGCACCACTGACATCCACAAGCGGCCTTACTGCCTCGGAGAATACATAAACCATTACCCGTGTACGAAGACCGTCGTAACCCTTGGTATGCTGTGCCAAACTGCTCATATTACCCAACGCATTATACATTTCGTGCATGGAATATTTGTTTGATTTCAGAATGCTTTTGCAGGTTTTCATTGCCGTATTAAGGCTTTTCACATCGGAAGTCTGCTTTGCCCGGCTGAGCTTAGTCATTTCCTTATCGAGCGCACTCATAAGACTGATCCTTGCAAAATTAAAAGCATAGATGTTCTTAACATAAGACTGTATTTTCTCCAGATCCTGCGGATTCTCGTTGTTGATGTCGAAATCCAAAGAAAGGTCCCGGTCCACGAAAGTATGTTTCTTCTTTCTGTACGGACGCCTTACTGATTCCCTGTCATTGACCGGATTATCACTGTCGTAGCTCTTGTCAAGCTTTACATCCAAATGATGACTGCGCTCATCGGCCACAGACTTCTGATCCTCAACTGCCTTCTGCTCTTCCTTCTGATCTTCCTTCTGGTCTTCCTGCTTCTCTTCCTTCCGGTCTTCCTGCTTCTCTTCCTTCTGCTCTTCCTTCTTTACATTCACTACAGGCGGAACAGCCTTCGGCTCCTCTTCCCTGAAGATCTGCTCATCGGCAACTTTATTCCGAAGCATCTCTGTTTCTACATATGCTTCATCAAGCAGTTTCCTGATCTTTACCTTCTCAGCATGATCACGCTCCTTGTAGAGGTTCTTTGCACTACGGAATTCCGCATCTGCAGAATACTTCTTCTGCTCCTGATCCTTATCCTGCTCAGCATTTTTATGATCCTCATCAGCATTTTCTTCACTGCGGAATTCTGCATCTGCAGAATACTTCTTCGGTTCTTCCAGTGCATCCGGCTCTATGGCGATATTTGCGTCCTCAAAGATTTTCTCTTCTCTTTCTTTTCTTTCCTCCTTGATCCCCTGCTGGATCTTTTCTTCGATGGTTTTTCCCAGGTCAAACTTATCATCCTCGTCCAGGGAAGACGTTGCTACAGCATCCTTAAACTTACGGAGAAGCTCATTTTTCTTTGTAGCGGTGTTGAAATACCCGATCCTTCCCTTCAATAACGCTTCCAGTCCTTCGTCAATGGGAGAGATACCCTTCTCATTCACTTTTTTTGTCTGGAAATCATAGAGCGATTCGAAAAAGGGCAGATCCTCCACATCCCAACCTTGCCTGAGAATGATCTTGCCAAGTTCATTCAGGTTCTCCTCACGGTTTTGGGTGTTCTCATAACTCTTAAGTGTACTGCGGATCTCCTTCTCACTGACATTGGAAACGAATCCCTTACCATCACTGATCTGCGTCAGTTTTCTCTCGTCTTCTCCGAAGATGGTGTCCTCACCCAGAACTTTGGATGCGGTATCCCGGATATCTTTTACCAAAGCATCTCTTTTCTCCTTCGTGTCAACCTCTGTAATAAGGATCTTGTTCAGGAGTCCCAGCAGCTGTTTATTCCCCGAATTTCTGGTCACATCGTACAGATCCATCAGACCGTTCAGATCCCGGCGGTCAAATCCGGAGGCTCCCAGCCAACCATTGCCTTCTGCGATGTTCAGGAATTCCTCTTCGGAAAGACGGAAGGATACATCAAAAACTCTTCTGTTCTCCCAGACTGCGTCCCTGTATTTCTCTACAAAAACGCTTCTTTCCTTTTCCCGTGCCTTTCTGTCCCTCTCCAGATCGTCCTCTGTCTTCTGGTAAGCCTTTCCGAAATGCGCGAGGTACTGCTCCTCATAATACGCATCTGTCCGGCTCTTTATTCCTGCCAGGGACGCCTTAAGCTCCGTGATGTAGGGCTTCTGACCCTTCCGAATCCGGTCAATGCTGTAGAAATATCTCCTGCTTTCCATCCATTCAAAGGTTTCCTCCATATTCTGAAGGACCTTTTCACGATTCGCCCCGCCCCAGATCGGATAATTGATGATATCCATCAGGATCTTATCCATTTTCCGGTTTTCAGTCCACTTATTTTCTTTTCTGTAATTATAAATGTCAGTAACGAATTTCACATCCTGCTCTGTAGTCCAGCCGTTATCCTTCGCCTTCTCTACAAATCTTGTGAGAGTATAATCATAAATGATCTCCTGTCCCGGTTTTACCTGACCTTTCTGCCACTCGATGGCCGCATTCTCTTCCCATGTTTTCGGACGGGTCTTAAGGAAAGTATCCCAATAGTTCGCATCGATGGTCTCCTGATCAAGCTCATCAAAGCAGCCGGTGATCTTGTTCCTTAATGTGGACGGGATCTTATCTGTAAGCACAAACTGCGAGAGTATCTGAGTTACATCACCGTACAGGAAGGACATTCTTTTATTTGCATTTAATGCGTTTGAATCATTCAGTGCATCACGCAGAAGATTATCCAGCTTCGGATGATCCAGGACCTCGGACAATCTGTAAAGGGCTTCAAATACAGCCAGATCCTTCGGGTAGGTCCACCCGACCTGCTTCAGTTTCTGCTGATATTCCTGAAGGCTTACATTGCTGGCGTAAACACCTTTTGCGCCGAGGTTGAACTGGATGGTTACGTATTTTGCGTCATATGCCGCTTTAAGTTCGGGATCTACATCGTCGTCTTCCTCAGGAGCCTTCTTCTTTGCCTCCTCGGCCTTCATCTTTTCGTATTCTCCGACCAGCTTCTCCAAGGCTTCGTCGACATAGGTGAGCAAAGCTTCGGAAGCTTTTCTTGCTTCTTCATTTCTCTCCATCAAAGCCTGCTTTTTTCTGTCCATCTCTTCCAGATTTTTCTGCATCGGATCCGTACTGATAACGACTACAGACTCCACCTTCTTGAAGCCGTCCTTAAGCTCCTCAGAAAAATCATACGCAGGATTTCCAAATGCCTCTCGCATCTTGCCAAGGAAGATATTCCGCTGTGTCTGGTTCTTTCCGTTCATCTGTGCCAGATTTACTCCCATGGAATCCAGGTCCAGCGGGTCATTCCTGCCTTCACGATCCAATTCACTTACATGGTCAAAGAAACGGCCGAAAAACTCCTGTTCCTCCGCTGTATCCCACCCCTGTCTTTTACAGGTTTCCAAAAATTCTTCTTTTGTATGAAATGCTTCGTTAAACATAGTGTTTTCTCCTTTTCTTTGATCTGTTCCTGTTCCTTAAGAACACTATATAACAACGACTTTTACAGAAGCTTTACAAACGGAGGACCCGGGATCCCGGAAACGGACGGGCCGGTCATGAGAGCCCCAATCCCCTGAATTAACTAAACCAGATATTTCCGGTTAAGCATAAAAATCACTTTGTTGCTGTGCCTTGCAAGAAGAGGAGGAACAGCGATGCCCTGTCTACGCTTTTTCCTTCCCCAGATAAGTGAAACTGACCATGGTCATGTCATCATACTGGGGCTCTTCTCCGGCAAAACGGTCGACGGCCTCTTTCACACATCTGATCAGTGACTCATCCCCGATGGCGGGATCTTCATTCAGGGCTTCCACCAGCCTGTCATTTCCGAATCGGTCCCCATCCGGAGACTTCGCTTCTGTCACGCCGTCCGTATAAAGGAAGAGCCGTTCTCCCGGAGCCAGACGGAAGTTGTATTCCACATGTTCCATTCCGGGAAGGAAGCAGATCGGCGAACCATGCGCCGTCTTCTCGATCCGGTATCCCCCTTCTATATCCTTCTTCAGGATCGCAGGGAAATTGTGTCCGGCATTGCAGGCATTTACTTCTCCTGTGGCCAGATCCACGATACCCAGCCAGACCGTTACAAACATTCCGGCTTTATTCTCCTCGGACAGTTTCTCTTCGGCATAGGCTATGATCTTTGACGCACTTCCGCCCATTCCGGCACGGGCCTTGATGAGGGTCTTGGAAACCGCCATGAAGAAAGCCGCTCCCACACCCTTGTCGGATACATCCGCTATCAGAAGCACCAGGTGTGTATCATCGATCAGGAAGAAATCATAGAAATCTCCGCCGACCTCCCTTGCGGGTTCCATAAAGGCTGCAACAACAAATTCCCCGCGGTTGGAAAGGAGTTCCCCGTCCGGCAGTACGTTTCGCTGAAGATCCGCAGCGAAGGAAAGCTCCGTCTCCAGACGTTCACTTTCCCTGGACATCCGCGCGATCTCTTCCATATTCGCAACCGTATCCTCCTCCATCTTGTCGATGGATTCGGCCAGAACACGGAGCTCCGTGATCCCTCCCACTGTCTCGGCCAGTTCCTGTTCCGATTTCTTATTTTCCCCGGCAAATCGTTCCGCCTCTCTTGTAATGGCACCTACAGGCTTCACTACCCGGCTGCGGAGATATAATCCGATGATCAGTGTAGCGATCAGGACCATGCTGAGCCCCATGATCGTAATACCTATCACGTAACGCCCCGAGGTATTCACCATGTTCTTTATGGAGCGGTTGACAACGAGTACTGCGTTCTTCTCCCCGTCTTTTTTCAATATCTTCATCATGCTTACCATCGCTTCTCCGTTGTCCAGATAATCGATGGTAACCGCCTCCGCCTCGCTGCCCTCCCAGATCTTCCTCAACCCATCTCTGTCTTCCGCCCTGTCGATATTCAGGGTCTTTCCGACAACCCCGTAATCCACCTCATTTTCTTTCAATTCATTATTTTGAGATATGACGATCGCAGCCTTCGAATAGTTCGATGCCGGATCCGGAATGATCATCCCGATCTGATCGATGTTTTGGGCATGAATGACAGTATTAAAACGCATCGCAATATTCGTGAAAGCGCCAAATGTTATATAATCTTCCGTTATGTCTCTATCCGTCTTGTTGTCGCTTTTGCTTCCTCCTCCCGCCGAATCCAGACGCCACAGCTCCTCCATCCGATCCGATCCGACCTCCAGATAAAGGGCCGCATCCCATACCTCCGCATCCGACACAAGAGAATCGGCGATCTGCTTCACGATGGACGTCATTTCCTTCAACATGGTCTGTGTAAAGACCTGATAGCTGAATACACCGATCAGCACTGTAAGAAGAGTCAACATGATAATGATCGATGTAATGATCTTCACCGACAGCTTATTTAAAAATCTGCGGATCTTCGCCATGGCACGTCCGTATTCCGCAGGAAAATGATGCTTTTGTTTCATTTTCTGATCCCCGTCCGGTCTGTCAGGTTCCTTCATTTTTACCTATCACCCCTTATGATCCCTCTGTTTTTTTTATTTTATAACACCCGGTGCAACATGTTGGGGAGCATTCACCGAATTCAGCTTATTCTGTAAAGCCTTCTTATGCTCCGGATTACGATTCTTTGCCTTTGCCACAAATTTTACCTGGGACTTCATCATATCCTTCTGAAAATCTCCGTTCTCCAGCTTCCGTGCAAAATCTCGGTCCAGTCTTCCGAAATCGTCTACGATACGGATATTTTTCTTTTCGATATAATCCAAAGTCTCCATGGCAATATCCGTAGATTTGATCATTCCGGATCCCACAGCCTGCCTGAGGGTGGTAAGACCGGGAGTGGTTAAGAGCTTTGCAGAAAGATACTTTGCCAGTCTTACTTCCCTACGGAGCTGCTCCTGATCCTTATTTCCGAGGATCGCAAGGGGAGCATTCTGACCTCCGAAAGCTACATAATCCACAACTCCGTGATTTCCTCCGGCCTGAGCCATTTGACTGAGTTCCGCAAGGGATTTTTCCTTCTGGGTTTCCGCAGCATCCAGGATCTTTTGCCATTTACTGTAATAGTGATTGGGGTGTCTTGATGCGACCTTGCAGAATATGGGATTTTTCTCCAGTTCCTTTACTTCCGCCTGAAATCCTTTGCTTTCCGTAATTGCGGTAAGTCCCCGGATCTCTTCCAATGAGCTGTTTTCTTTTTCTGCTCTGGCAAGATATGACTTTGCCACACAGCGAAGGGCTGCATCATGAACGGTTCTCGGTTGTTCTGTCTCGATGATCGATTCATCCGGATCACGACTGACCGGTGCCTCATTGATATCCAGACCGGTAGCTTTAGTCAGCGCATTTCGAAGGAGAAATTTAGCTTTTGCTTTGTTCTCCAATGCTTCATAGGCCACTCTGACCTCGCCTCTCTTCATTGGCTGAAGTTCATATGCCCGGTTTATTCCTTCTCCTGCCCTGAAAATATCTTCCAAGGATGCATCTGCAGCATTTCCGGATGTCAGGGGAGGAATAACCGCCTTCAGATCCGTTAGGGGCTTTACTGCTTCACCGAATATGGATAGCATCACCTTGTATTTCAAGGAAAGCTCCGGCTTCAAAGAATCCATACGAAGAGATAAGGTCTGTAAAGCATCCCACATCTTCTGTGGACTGTTGACTTTTTTATTATCCTTCCTTTCAAAAGTATCGTAGTTAAAGTTACTAAGTGCTTCCTCCAATACCCTCTTTACAAGACCTCTGGAGTTTTCATGATCCTGCATCATCGCACTGATCAGATTTTGGCGGGTTCGCTTAATAGTATATACCTTTTTCATAAATTTCTGGGCAGAAGCTCTGTCCATTCCTTCCACAAGTCTGCCCGGGCCATGGATGGGATCATCCTGGATCCGATTCCCCATGTCTGCAAGATCGTTGATCCGATTCTTCTCATCTTCCTTAACCGTTTTTTTGACAGGAACAGGGTTCTCTTCTTTGATCTCACTCTTCGGTTCTTCCTTCGGCTGCTCACCTTTGATCTCGCTCTTCGGTTCTTCCTTCGGCTGCTCACCTTTGATCTCGCTCTTCGGTTCTTCCTTCGGCTGCTCAGGCTCCTCCTGTCTCTTCGGTTCTCCCTTCTTCTTTTTCTTCTTGTCCGGAGCGGGTAAGGTGTCCTTCATCCGGGCCGCCTTCTCAGAATCCGGAACAGAATTCTTTGTCATCTCCTCTTCCGCAGCCTTTAGTGCTTCCTCAGATGCCTGATCCTTTTTTTCCTGCTCTTTCTCATCCGGTCCTGTGATTATACGGTTCTCATTTTTTTCTTCACGGATCTCGCTCTTTTCTTCACGGATCTCGCTCTTTTCTTCACGGATCTCGTTCTTTTCTTCGCGGATCTCGTTCTTTTCTTCACGAATCTCGTTTTTTTCTTCCGTTATGCCCTTCTCGATATTATCGATCTTCTTCAGATCTGCAACCTGTTTCCGGAATAATACCGTGTCAAGTTGATCGCGAAGATCCTTTACCTTGTATTTTTCAAGCAGCTTATCCCCAAGGTTGTCAAAGAGGAAGGCTCCGATGGTACCGATGGTGATGTTCTTTGTCGCATCCTTGAATCCGGGCATCTCTTCTATAAGCCGCGGAATGGTTTTCTCAGCTTCCGGTGCAGGCAAGCTTCCCTTCTCAAAGAAAGCATTGACCCGTTCGGTGAAAATATCCTTCAGGAGATCATATGCTTCGTTTTTATGGGAAGCTACATGATCCTCACCTTTGCTGATCATGATCGTCAGAGCTCTTACTGCTTCCTTCGCTTTTCCGATAAGGATCCTGCCTGAGGGAGAGGCCCCATTCTCCGATTCCTCCATGGTATCTAACACAGCATTTTTCAGCGTTTTCAATGCCTTATTTGAAAGAACCCCATATCGGTAATCTGCAGAGGCTGTATTCGCGTTGGGATGCTTCGTATGATACGTATCCACGCGCCTCTGATCACGGTCGGCCATAGCCTCCTTCATATTCAGCTTTCGTTCTTTGATGCGGGCCGGATAGGTGATCAGATCCGAATTCACCTTTGCCAGGAAGCCTACACGTTTAATGGCAAGATAAACATGCTTTGCCACTCCTTCAGAAGGCATTGTCTGCCGGGAAGTATATCCATCCGACAGTTTCGTGATATCCTTGGCGTAGAGTTCATATTGCACCATATCCGTAATGGAAATGGGGTCCTTTTGCTTGCTCAGATTCTTCGCATAGTTCACAAAGTTCTTTACAACCTTCTTCAGCTCCGTGATGACCGGCTTCTCAGCCTTCGGGAGAGACTTGTCGTTCATCATTTTGGCATTCATCAGCTTATTGAGGGACTCAAGCTGCTGTACATTATCCTTCAGGCTTTCCCTGTCATAACCATTAAACTGATAATAGCCACGGACTACCCTGACCGCGAGATCATCCGCCATAGGCTCCAATTCCTTGAGGCCCTTTTCCAGATTTGTTTGATTCCTGTCATTAACAGGCTTCGATACATTATCCAGTTTTACATTTGTAAATGTCTGAAGTCCTCCCTTTGTCTCCCGATCTGATGCATGGAGCAGGTCTTCATACTTATTCCCCTCCGATGTCATCAGGTCTTTATAAAGCTTCGTCTTTCGGATCTCCGGCAGATAAAGACTTTTCAGTTTCTGAATGCCTTCATCCGTAGACATCATTACTTCGATATCTGTCACATGATTCTCACGACAGATCCTCGCCTTCGCCAAGTTAAGCCCACCCAATTCAGAGCTTACATCATAATGGGTATCCGGATCGTATTCTTCATCCAGCCCATATTTATCAAGCATCCGTTTATCAAATCCATCAGCAACCTTCTCATTTTCCTCATCTGAATGCAGAAAGGAACTCACGAGATACTGATCAAAAAGCAGATCCTCGATCTCCGCGGCTCGCTGGGAGCTGCCGGCAGGTTTTGGCTGTGTAAGGATATCATACTTTTTCTCGTAGATCCGATGCATGGCCTGCATATTCTGTTTTCTCGTGGCACCAAGAAGCCTACGGATCTCGGACTGCGGACCTTCCGCATAGAAGGGGGGCTTACCGACCATCTCCGTGCCCAACTGGATCATCGCCTTCTGAACGGAGCTTGCATTGACTTCGACCAAAGTCGTACTGGTGGGCAGTCTTAATTCCATCACCCCATCGAAAGCAAAATCAACAAAGGTCTGGATCATTTCCTTTGCTTTTTCCGGATGACCGTTCTTATACTCCTCAATGGCCTTAAGGGCATCCCGTCGTCCTTCTAACAAAGCAAGGGAAAAGTTTCCCTGACGACTGACATCCGGATTCTTCTGGAGGATATTATCAATGACGAAATTCCGGTTAAATGCTAGATAGGTTGAAGTCCCGCCGGCAAAGCTGGATGTAGTCATGGGATCTTCCAGCCTGTCCTTTTGCATGATGGATCCGATAACGATAGCGGTTATGGTGTCTTCATCCAATCCATCGGGAATCTCCTCGATCTGAAGGGCATTGTATTCCTTATGAAGTCGTATGGACGGATGCAGATCCGGCTTTGATCCTAAATACCGGCGGAAGAGCCGGATGGGATCCTCGTGGGATGCTTTCCTCTGTTCAGCGCTTTTCCGATACTTATCTCTTTCAGCTTGTTCGTTTCGCTCCTTCAATTCTTCTTTAATCCGGTCAGAAACTGCCTTTGTTTCCAGTGACCGTTCATTTTTAAACATCTCGATCAGCCGGGCATCACTGTAGTCCTTGATCAGCTGATCTCCTCCTCCATGGAAAGCGATCCGGCCAACATCATTCCAGGTTAGCTTCCCGGTAAGAGACTTATACTCGGGCATTTTCTCTACGATGCTGGTGGTATACCGCTCGGCGAAATGGATCTGTTCGTTTGCAACCAATACACTTGCTTTCGCAAGAACGCGTTCAGCCAGGATATCCCGAAGATATCCGATAGCTTCCTGCTTCGTTTCATTTTCCAGCGGACGGCCCGACTTGAGCAGCATAGCCAGATTCTCTGTAGCACTCTCTGCCTTAGACAGAAGCTCCTTTCTTCCCTGGTGAGCTCCTTTACGATCCTCCGCAAAAACCTCCTTACGGAACTGAAGCATGCTATCTATAGCTTCTGGCGTGGGCTTGTCGTAGGTTCCTTCGTTTGCACTGAAGATCTGCTGGCGATTTCTTCTGTTTTCCGGTTCCATGATCCCGGACTTGCTCCATTTCAGATTTCGGGAAAGCCGGCGGAGATTCATAATGAGAGGTTCCGTTTCCTTTGCCGGTGACTCTCCTTTTTCTTTGAAGAAAGCATCAATACTCTGCTGGACTCTGTCGATGGTACCTATATAGATCGTTCTGTTTTCCTCAGATACCTTCTGGGCCTTCATCATGGATCTGGTCTGTTCCTTCAGGTTCACCATCTCCTTACGGATCTCCTGAATATGCTCATCTTCGGGCAGAAGCTCTGCATTTCTCTCAAATTCATCCGAAATAAGCTCGACCTGATGGTGGTATCTTGTCAGATTTTTTTCATCATAGGCGTCCACACGGAAGCTCCGGCGAGCCACATCATCCAGAATATTTCCGATGGTGACAGACACCTCGTCATTGGACTTATTAAAGGCTTCCTGCGTCATGGCATTATAACGCTTCGCTTCGTTGTTGGTCCTTACCTCTGAAAAAGACTTGAACCCCCTCCTTGCAGTGTTATCCAGTTCCATCAGCTTATCCTGAAGCTCGGCTCCTTCCGCAGCTACCAGATCTTTAAACGTATTTGTTGCTTTAATGGAATCCATATACAGTTTTCGAAGGGTTTCGATCCCCTCAGGCTGTGAAAGAAGCACCGCCCGGTCTGTAGTCCGGTACGCATTCAGATTGTCCTCCACAGCGCCCCGGGTGGCCACGATATTCTGGGGCGTCCGGAACAGATCCGTATATTCCCTGCAGGAGGGATCTATACCATACTTGTCAAGCATTCCCTGAATGGTGGTTTCTTCAGCGACATAATTATCCTTCCCGTCATTGGAAAGTATTCCGATCAGGTATTCCTTGAACATGACCTCGGCAACGGCTTCTTCTCTTTCGACACTGCCGGCAGCCGGAGGCTCTTTCATGAGCTTTGCCTTGTCCGTATAGAGCTCTTCTCTTGCTTTCGCCTGATTGGCTAAGGCCATGATCTTCATCCGGTCAAATTCGGACACTTCGATATGGTTCTTAAAGGGCTCTGTGGAAATGAGCTCCGCAGCCATCCGGATGGGCACCTTTGCGCCCTCATATTCCCGAATCTCCAACATGTCGCTGGAGGTATAGCTCTGTACAGTAACCAGATTTCTTACCACAAAGCCAATAAAATGGTTCAGATACTCATAGACCCTGGAATCGTCCTTCCCCTCGGCCATATCCTTTACAGCCTGACGGGCATCCTGCCTGGCCATTAACATGACGTCCGGGAACTCGCCCATACGTTTATCGTTCCCGGGGATGTTCTCTATATAGAACAACTGATTAAAGCCTATATAAGTATCACTGTCCAGCGGAAAGCTGGAGCTGGTCATATTTCTGTCCAGTCTGGAGGGATCCATCATGGACCCGAGGGTAACCGCTGAAACAAAGATGTCATTCATCCCCTCAGGGATCGGGATAGGGATGACATTGTAATCTACCCAACCCTGCATTCCGGAGGGAAGCTTTCCGGAGGAACCATAAATGTCCAGAATCGTCTTATATGGACTTTTGGCCATTTCCACCATCCCGTCGAGACGATCCAGATAATCTTTTCGTTTCCGCTCCTTACGTTCTTCGGGAGAGGGATTCGGACGACTTTCATTTATCGTGTTATTATTCGGCTGATCTTTTTCTTTCTTCGGCATCTAAGCATCCTCCTTTTGGGATCATATAAGTTTCATCCATGAACCTGCAAAAAGTCATTCAGTTTCATTATAGCAAAAAATGTCTTTCTCCGCATCTTATTAACCGGCGTAATAAGCTTAATCTTATTACACTGATCAATTTTACTATTCATACTTCCCACATGTCATCCTGAGCGAAGCGAAGGATCTTACTGGCTTTACAGAGTTTAAGATCCTTCGGACTAAAGTCCTCAGGATGACATGATAACCCTATGATTTATGCATATGTGGGAAGTATGAGTTACTACAGTATACCCCCGGAAAGATAACAAAAGCGCAACAAAAGGGAGGCATTTTGCCTCCCTTCCTGCCGTTCTCCGTTTACTTCGCTTTGATCTGCTGCTTTGCCTGCTGCTCTGCCTTCTCCAGTTCCTTGGTCTTATGCATGATCTGGCGATGCATCTCATCCAGCTTCATGGGACCCTTGCCCTTAAGTGCCTCGAAGGCAGGAAGATAGATAGCGCGTTCCTTTTCGGTTACGCGGTTGAGAGTAAATGCAGTATCTCTCTTTGCATCATTGAAGATGATCTTGACCTGGCTATCGCTGATCTTCCCTTTCTCCAGCTTATCCGCATTTTTATAGGATTCCGTACGCTTGATGACCTTCATGGCTCTCTCAAAACGGATCACCTCATCCAGGGCTTTCATGGTTACCGTCTGCTCACCGAAGTCCTTGACCATCTGAACGCACATCTTCTTCATACGTTCCGCAGAATCCTTCTGACGCTTCTCAACATTACCGAGTTTGGAAAGATAGTCCAGATAGAAGGAATAGGGAGCGAGAGGTTCACCGGATTCGATGGCCTTGTCTATACATTCCTGCAGCACCTCGTCATTCTTCAGATAACGGACCGCATTCCCGTTGTTGAGCTCCTCAACATTTCTCTGATCCAGAGCCTTGCTGTGGGTCGTATAGCTGGTCCGGTCCGCAGTGATCCTGTCTTTGATGGCGGTGGCTGCGATGTACTGGAGCAGACCTTCGCGGACAGCCGGATCCTGCAGATCCTTATTCTTCAATTCGGCGGATTTCAGCCAGGTATAGGCGAAAAGATTATCCACGGTCACACGGCCTTTCTCCTCAAGGTCCTTCACGCCTGCCAGCATCACCTCGATCCGGGATTGATACATCTGAACCTTTCTGTCATATCCATCCTTATAGATCTGAGCAAATGTGTCCCATTTCTTATCCTTGATCTCTTCTTTCTGCGCATTGAGTTTCTTCTGCTGGTCCTTCAGCTTGCTTACATAAGCGTCATTCGAAAGTCGGGTATACCGTCCCTCCATATTCCGGTAGCGGGAGAGCTTCTTATTGTATTCCGGGAGCAGCTCCTCCTGATATTTCCTGAGATCCTGCTTCAGCTTTCGGTTTGCATCCGTATCACCGAATCCGAGGGTGAAGAATTTCTTCAGTCCCCAGAGAACGGAATTAATAAATCCGAGCTTCGGCTTCACCGGCATCTGTGGCGGCTTTGGAACACCCTCCTTCTTATATTTCTCTGCAGTTTCCAGATCATTCTCGATGACCTTAAGCTTCCTGCCGATATCATCCTTCGCATCCTTAAGATTCTGATCCTCTTTCAGAAGATCGAATCGGATCAGTGGATCCGTGTCAAGGGACTTAAGGGGCGTATAGGCCTCCGAATCCTCGAGGCGTGTCTCAGGGGTGACCTCCTTGTCTGATACAAAGAGCCTGCCGTTACGTTTTTCGGCAGCATAAGCCTCCAGTCCGAAGACGCCCTTCTCAAAGACAAAGAGCCGTTCCTTATCCTTACCCTGCTGCAGCTTGTACAGGACTTCGGAGTAACTGTCATACCGTCTGCCTTCCGTATCCACGGCGAAGGCAAACTGCCTCCTGTCAAAACGCTCCATGAATTCCAGATCGACATTATTCAGTTCTTCAAAATCATCCTCCGGAATATCCTTCAGGGTAAAGATTTTCTCGTCGGCATCTTCCTTATTCTGTACCTCGATGGTAAAACGGTCATTCAAACGTTTTACCTCAACCGGTTTCCGTTCATCCTTGAAATGAATGGTCAGATCCACATCATGCGTCGGAAGGACATTTCTGATCTCTTCCTCCATGCCGTCATAGATATCCTTCGGGATCTTGATGCCGGTGAGGGCAAATGCCACAGCCTCCGGGCCGTCATATTTATTCCCGTCTGCGTCCTCGGCATAGGCGATGTCTTCTTCCTTCCAGTTCAGGATACGGCGTTCTTCCAGTTCATAGGGGAACTCGAACATTACCTCCGGATCAACATTTGGCAGATCCTTTTCCCGTATTATGCCGGGAGCCAGATAATACTTTCCGTCACGAAGGGATACCACATAAGCTTCACTCGGGGGCAGAGGCGTTTCCTTCGTATAAATGTAGACCATTTTATTCTCTACCGAAAGAGCCTTGCGGATTTCCTCCGGTGTTTCATACCGGTTTCCGTCCGCATCCTTTGCAAAGAGGATATCCTTCTCGTTCCAATTGAGCAGCATCTTCTTATTCGGAGTGCGGTCCTTGCTGTACTGAAAGGTCTTTTCTTTTTTCTCGGGACGGGCCAGTTCCTTGATGTTGTGGTAGGTGTAGTGTGTCTCAATGGCGAAATTTGTGGTCTCGTCCTTATTCATCAGGACAAGACGGCTCTCGTAGTCCTCCAGTTTCTTCAGGATCTCTTCCTCGTCATGATAGACGTGTCCCTCGGTGTCTTCGGCGTGGTCGATCTTCCATCTGCGGAGAAATGCCTCGAGACCGCCGCTGACATGCTTCATCTCGGTCACGTCCTGATGCGGCTCCGGGTCATCGTCCGGCGGGAGCAGAGCCTCCTCCTGATCCTCCTTCGGATCGATCTTTGGAGCATTCTCCTGATCGCTGTCCGGACCATCCTCATAGGAGATGATGGTATCATCTGGATTACTGAGATTCAGATTCTGATCTACTCCGGTTCTTGGCATAAGCATGTCCTCCTTCATGTGATAAGCGAATCGTAACACTTGTATTATCACAGTAGTGTCACAGTAATGTCACAGGTAAGAATATCTTAGCAAAAACGGGGGTATCATTCAAGAAGAGGGTGTCATCCGGGATGACAAAAGGGAGGGACATGTACTTGTCCCTCCCTTATCGGTCAGATCATCCGGATCAGCTAATCTATCAACTTCTCATGCAGATTCTTCTCTTCATCCAGATCAAGCTGGATGCGGTGGGTATTCCCCTGCCCGTCCGTCAGCACCAGGACACCGGTCCCGGCCTTCTTGTAATGCACGATCACATTCACCCGTCCGTTCGGGAAGCTTTCCATCTCGGCAGTGGCAAAGGACTCATCCTCCACGGATGCGCTCCAGCTGCTGTCCAGCTCATAGGTCTCGCTGGCAAGCGAAACATTTGCGCTGAGGAACTCCGACCCCGGGGCGTTCCACTTGAGAAGGAACAGCGCGATCACCGCCACCAGGCTTATGGCGCAGGAGAGAAGGATCGGCTTCTTATCCGAAAAGATCCCGAAGATCAGAATGGGGATGATCCCGAAGCAGAAGATGGCGGAGATCAGGTGGTTCGGAAATTCATGCCGAAGGGTGATCACATAGGAAATGCCCTGATATACAAGCAAAACCAGAATGGGGGACAGGATCAGGGCTGCGAGAAGATTGTTCTTCTTCACGTACCAGCCGATGAAGGCTGCCGGAAATGTGATAAGGGTGACGTAGAACCAGTAGCGGTAATATCCGAACAGTTCCCAGCCCATCTCATTGAAGAGAACCTGGAACAGGTACACCAGGGGCTGAGAGATCAGAAAGAATACGAAGGTCTTCAGCGCCGATTCCAATGGTCCCTTGCAGTTCAGCATGATAATAAGGGCAAGAGGGACCCAGGCTTCCGCCGTCACGGCTATGTCATGAAAAGAGCAGGAAGCAGGAACCCACGCAGCCATCATAGCTGTATAGATTCCGGCAATGACAGCCATAATGATCACCTTGGGCCAGGTCATATTCAACCCGCCGAATATTTTATGAAGCAGCTTACTCATTCGTATCTCCTTATATTTATGAGGTGTCATTCTGAGGAGCGAAGCGACGAAGAATCTTCAAGATCCTTCGCTTTGCTCAGGATGACATGAAGATCCTTCGCGTCGCGCTGCCGCTTGGTCGATACTCGGCGCACGAACTGCGTGCCACCGGCACGCGTGCGCCCGCTCAGGATGACAGGATGACATCAGTTTCCTTCCACCAGTTTCTTCAGTTCTTCCGTCTTCAGGTCTATGGTGGCACCGGCATCGATCTTTTGGAAATATGCCTCTTTCCCGGCAGGGGTCGCCATGGTGCTCTGCAGTGCTGCCATATCAGACAGCTCCCAGCCATCACCCTTGAAGAGGAAGGTTCGTTCCTCCAGTGAAGGATCATTGGGGATACGGGGTGAGAAGGTCACCAGGATGATGTAAGTGTCTGCCGGAACCGCTACCGTGATCTTTCCGTTATCTGCAGAAGGCCAGGTATCCACTTCACCCTCAAGGCCCTCCTGCCCGCCTTCCTCCGTGAAGGCCTTTGTGGGGATCGCCGCAAGCATGATATTATAGTTTTCATCATAACTGCGGAAATCATAATCGATATTCAGTCTTGCGCATCCGTTGGGGATGGCTGCCGGGATATCATGGCTGGCGATACCCGTTTCCTCGATGGCCTTGTTGAGGGCGGACATATACTTCTCATATCCGGTCTGCTTCAGGCACCAGGGAAGGAGCTTCGCCAGGTCCGGATAATCATTTCTCGGAGTGATGCTCATGGAGACATTCATCCAGAAGTAGATCTGGTCGCTTACATCCATGCCCGCCTGAAACAGCTTGTAGGAGATAAGATTCAGGAGAGAAGAATTCCTGTGAACGCCGCCCTGATCATTTTCCTTTGCGGTGTACTTCGCGGTGGGAACATAATAACAGTCACCCACATAGGCCGGCTGCCCCTTCTTTCCGGGCTCGGCCATATCACGGATGGGAGAACCCAGATTCTCGCCGATCAGCCAGTAGCCCTCCTCGGGACCGTCGAGTCCCATCTCCACCAGGTTTCCGATGATATCACTCAGGGCCTCATTAATGGCACCGCAATCATTCTGATACAGATTCACCGTCATAAAGGTTCCGCTTACGCAATGTGTATATTCATGTGCCATGACATCCACGCAGTCACCGAAGGCCTTGGTTTCGTCGAAGGTGAATACCTGGTATCCGAGGACCTTTGAGTAGTAATTTGCATTCTCGGAAGGATTTCCCTCCTGATCCAGGGCACCCATTAGCAGAAGGATGGGGGTTCCCTCACCGTCTGCTCCGTCCCAGCCCATTTCCTTATAATAATCATAGATCCGGATGGTATTGTAGTAGGTCAGAACATCAAGATTCGAGAAGGATCCCCCGGCTTCTACGGTGGAGGAATGAACCTTGACCTCATCATTCAGAACGAAGGGGAGATAATCCGCAACCAGGATCTTCCGTTTGGCGTCTGCCAGGTAGACCGTATTATCCTCCGTGATGATCACGGGGAATTTGATCTCTTCCGTGGTCCCGTTGGTGTGGGTGATGGTAGCGGTTTCCTCGGTGGCTCTGCCCTGGGAGAAATCAAAGGTTTCCTTCGCACCGGAGCGGGATGAGGAATTACCGGGTTCCTGGGTGGGGGCATTATAGAGATAGTTGCCCGCCATGGATACATAATGTGCCGTGTACTTGGCATCATATTCTTCCTTGACCGCCGGTGTATAGACGATCCATGCATAGTAGAAGGTATCGGAGCCCTGTTCCATGGGGATGAGAGCGGCTTCCGTCGTACCCGCCACAACCTTCAGGTTGTTCTGCGAATACTGCTTCTCCACGATCTTCTCCGCATCCTCTGCGGAGATGACCCAGTCGCCCTGATTCTTCTCCGTAAGTCCCGGAACGATGGTGCTGTTGATGCCGAGGACATTTCCATCCTTATCCGCAACCAGCTTTACAGCCGCGCCGTAAACCCGGACATCCGAGTTCAGCTGGATGAAGGTGTAGTAGGTGAGGCCTGTTTCCGTGGGACGGATGGAATCAAGATCCAGACTCACATTTTCATTTCCGCCGAGCTTGTCGATGACGCTCTCCAGCACTGCCTCGGCATCTTCGCCATTCTTCACCTTCTTGTCGGTGATATTCTCCGTCAGGAAGGTATTGACGAAGCCCTCGCCTGTGATGGCCGCATCATCCACCTTGTGGGTCTCCTTGAAGAGGAGCAGTTTCGCTGCGTCTGCTGCCCCCGGATCCTGGGCTGATATGCCGGAATCCTCCGTGCTTCCCACGGCGGTGGTCCCTTCCTCAGAGGAACCGCATGAGACGGTAAATGCCATGATCCCGGCCAGTAACAATGCTGCAAGTCCTTTTCTTCCGTTTATGAGCCTGTTCTTATGCATTTTCTTCCTTTCTTTTCATTGTAATAGGATGATTCTGTTTCATTTTGCGTGCACAGTATAGCATTTCACGGGAATCTTATCAAGCAGAAAGTCAGGATCACCTGAATACGGCAGCCAGCTTCATATCCTCGGAAACCTTAACGGTGATGGTGCGGTCCGTGGAGTAATCCTTTCCGCTGTTGGTCCTTACTCCAACCCGGATCTGAGCCATACACTGTTCCCGTATTCAGGATTGGCATATCCAAAACTATGATACCAACTCCCTTGTCCTTGTTGTCTGCGATCGTATTCTTCTGATTCTTTTTATCTTTACCCGGCATAGTCTTTCCCTCCTGTCCGTAGTACAAACTGCCTGGAATCCGCCGTATATCCCGGAGTGCAGTACTCCCATGCTATCCTATAGTAAGAATACCACCGGACAGATAACAAATGCGCAACAAAAAAAAGCGGGGGCTGCCACCTGTGCAACAGGTGAAACAACCCCCATAGTAAAGAATGATGAAGCAAACTATACCGACCCGGGATTATTCTTCATAGAAAGATACAGTTCCTTTCTCATCTACGTTAAATGCCGTAAGGT
>OCVV011323764.1_pt1 | contig 19639 bp, 15 predicted proteins | sample 1539721 | NCBI WGS metagenome assembly OCVV01 (sample SAMN02144230, study PRJEB22623) | gut metagenome | biome: sheep rumen | host: Ovis aries | place: New Zealand
CTTAATGACTGTTGGAGGTGCGGGAGCTGGATTTGATATGTATCTAGCGATGGTTAAGCACTTAATTCCATTAGTTAAAGAAAAGAAAGTTGCTCTCTTTATTAACTTTGGAGATCATTTAGCGGTCTATGATAAGTTAGTGAAGAAACTGAATGGAATTGAATCACATAACTTCTTTAATCAATATGAGGACTTAGTCAAGTTCTCGAAAGAGATTAGAGATGGAGAATGTGAAGGTATCTATTGTATTTACAATAAGAATATCTTTGAAGCTGTTTACTCCACAAACTTACTCATGCCTGTTAGTGACTTACTCGTCACCAAACCAAGTGAGTTAGCATATTATCCAATTCCAAAACTCTTTATGCGACATATTGGTGGACATGAAGTTTATGGCGCAGTTAATGGACAAGAAAACGGAGATTCGACTCCTGAATGTCCAACAAAGAAGGAAGTCTGTGAAATGCTCGACAGAGTCATTTCTGATAAAGACTTAATTCCACATTTATGTGACCGTATTGATTATTTAAAGAAGATCGGTCACTATGATGGCGCATATGAATGCGTCAAACTTGCAGTTAAAGGAAAATAAATGAATCTACAAGAATCATTTCGAGCTTATTTTGGATGTGACTCCACTGCAACTTATCGTGCTCCAGCACGAATTAATCTTATTGGAGAACATCTTGATTATAACGGAGGTTTAGTTTTACCTGCGGCGATTTCTTTATATATTACCGCTACAATTTCCGTTCGAAATGATTCGAAGATTAAAGTGTATTCACTCAACACCATAACTGGTTTTGAGATTGATCTAAAAGAAATTAGAAAAGACTCCAAATATTCGTGGGCGAACTACGTCTTTGGAGTCTTTTCCATTCTTTTAGATAAAGGATACACGATTCCTCACGGATTAAATATCTTAATTGATTCGGAGATTCCTTTAGGAAGTGGTTTATCTTCTAGTGCAGCTTTATTAGACTTAATCGTCTATTTAACAAGCGAAACTTTCTCCTTAGGTATTTCCCTTAAAGAAGTAGCAAAACTCGCTCAGAGGGTCGAAAACGACTATCTAGGATTAAAATCTGGGATTATGGATGAAGCCGCGATTGCTTTAGGAAAGAAAAACCATTGTTTATTACTGAACTGCCAAGAATATGAATATGAACAAATCCCTTTAGATCTAGGAGACTACACGTTCGTTGTTTTAAAAACGAATGTGCCGAGATCTCTTGTCTCTTCTAAATACAACGAACGTGTAGAAGAGTGTCAAAAGGGATTAGAGTTAATTAAAAAGAAAATGAATGTGAATAACTTATGTGAAATAAGTGTTTTAAAACTAGGAGAAGTAAGAGACCTTATTTCAGATGAGCTTATTTACCGACGTGTTAAACACGTCATCAGCGAACAACACCGTGTTCACTTATTTGTTGAAGCTTTAAAGAAGAAAGATATTGTCTTATTAGGAAAGATCCTTAACGAATCACATCTCTCTTTAAAAGATGATTATGAGGTGAGTGGTCCTTATTTAGACGCGATCCAAATCGCTGCTTTACATGCGGGCGCTATTGGCGCACGCATGACAGGAGCAGGATTTGGTGGGTGTGCGATTGCTTTAATTAAAAAAGACTCCTTTACTAAGTTTAGAGAAGAAGTCTTAAACGAATATTTTAATTTAACTGAGTTACATGCAGATGTACTTGAAGTAGAAATAACTTCTGGTCCTCGGCATCTTATTTAAAATACTTATTTTATAAAACAATTAATATATAAGTGATCGATCAAATATGCTTGACGTAACTTTTCTATTACTTGTTTTTTTGATCAAAAATGTCTGTTGTAGGAATTATTATCACTTTGTTTAAATCGGAAAAGATAACAAAAACATTAATATAATTTTGATATTGAATCTATAACAGAAAATTTGATCCTTTGAATCAATAATCTTTCTTTATCGAAATCACTATCTAGTGGTAACGCTTTTTCATAAAAAGTAGTTTCATAAAAATTAAAATACAAATCCAAATGATTTGAACAAGTTTCGATGCTATCAACAAAAGGTTGACCCATATTGCTTAATTGTTTTAATAATCTAATATTCAAATCAATGGTAGATTTTATTATTAAAACATTATTCCAAGACGCCGTAAAAGACGAATAATCTTTAGGGCTTTTAATCTCATCAAGGAGGGATTTTAACTTATTTAATGTTTCATTAGCTATTGCTTTTCGGCTGTTTAAATCGGAATTCTTATTCGTAAAAACATAAAGGATAAAACCCAAAACACCACCAATTATAATGTCGATGATAATATTAATTAAATCTATGATAGTAACACTAAAAAGATCTTTACTATTTTCGGCGCAATATACCACAAGCCAAATATAAAGACCAACCAACACCGCAAGCAAAATAATTAAAAATAATTTACTTTTTTTCATTGGATGAATCTTTAATAAACTTCTCAATCTTTAAAATTAGATCAGGATCTTCTTTAGAGACAATAATTATTTTTTCTTTAACTAATTTAGGATTATATGATCTAGCAAGTCCGCCGAAAACTTCTTCCAAAAATGAATCAAAATAACCATATGTACCATCTAAATCGACAGTTAATTTTGAATTTGAATTTAAACATTTTTTAAAATTCGGCTCTAAAACATTAATCCTAAAATCTTCACCCGAAAACTTCCCTTGCGAAATCTTCCTTGGTCCGGGAGTTAATGTATAATCTTTAGAAATTACGACTGTATCCATTGACACTCTCCTTTGATAATTCTAGATAATATAAGGTTCCACCTAAAACACTATTTAACAAATTATACTTTTCATTATTATAAGATAATTCAAGTGAAACATCATTAGTGAATAATGATAACTTTTTAAAATATCCTGTTTTAACGTTTTTTATAATTCTCGGCAAACCACGATTTCTGTATTTTAATTGAGTAGCACTCCTCATTTCTCCTCTTAAAGCCGACCGTAACAACTCTTTACTGCTTTTAAATATATTAATTTTGTCGCCTATTCGTTTTGATATTGTTTTTATTATTCCAAACCCAGTATCTAAAACCACAATCCTTATTCGATCATCTTTATACTTTGAAAATAGTAGCCACTTATTCCATTTCGCTCCATCATCATAAGCGTGCTCAGTTGCGTTACCAATAATCTCTCCCAATGTATTATATAAAGTCTTTGTTTTTAAGTAAGTTACATTAAACTTCTTTTGGACAAAATCACATATATTTTTGATAATCACAGGATCTGTTTCTTCACCAGGAACAATATGGACGTTTTCGTCACTATACTCGCTTACAACCGAGCTCCTCAAATATTTTAAAAAGCCTGAAGAAACAACTATTTGTCTGCTTTCTAAATCTTTTGGTAGATTGCCGTTTAGTTCGACAGCATGTCGTGTGTTTGTTGACAAATTCTTAATAAATGTTAACAAATACATTAACGCATCGACAGTAACGTGGGTTATTCTTGACATTTCAAATCTAACAGATCTTAATTGTCTATTCATTTTTATACGAGATTTTATATCAGTGAAAACACTAATAACTTCATCTGCATTGTCTATAATGGAAAAATTTTCAGGAAGCCAAAAGATTTCTCTTTCATTTTCCTTATATTTTGTCTTTCTTATAAACCGACTTTTTTTTGAAAGTTCTATTCTTAAAAGACGTTTTTCCCAAATTAAAATATCTCTTCGTTTTTTCCAGTCTTTATAACGCGGATTCTTGATTCTCATAGAGGATACTTTTTATTATACATTTTGTATTCTTGTAATCAATATGTGTTTAATATACTGTAATAATACCTAATTTTTATTTTGTACAAATTATTCAAGGGATAATGAAAGGCATAATTCGGCTAAGAAAAAATACAAATTTCCTGCTATAAGTATCTATGGCAAAAAAGACAATAATTCAAGCGACTAAGAATTAGAAAATTAATTAATAAAAGAAGCAAGTCCGGAAAATAAGTTAAGAGTTAAAGATGTAACGCCAAGAATCAAAAAGCTCTTATTGTAATAATTCTTATGTCTTTTGGTGCTAAAAGGAAGTTTAATTTAATTAAAGTAAACGCTGATTTACTAGAAAAACAAGCCAAACTAAAAAAAGAATGTAATATTACTCTGATGTTATTATTGATGAATCATTTATAAACAATCTAAATTTATTAAAGAAAAAAACTCCTCTTTAGAGAAACAAAGAAGAGATATTAAGCGCAAAGACTATGTTGGTACTAAAGAACAAAGAAGAGATGGATGGATAAGCTTATAGGGGAGAATTTCAACCACTCCTTATTAATGGATATCCACCACTACAAGATGATTGTGTTGCCTAAATATGAATTGATGGTTGTTAAATATAAGAAAGAAACAAAGAGAGATAATTTTAAATGATCAATTCCATCTATAGTTAAAAAAGCCTATATAAAAAGACCTAAACTTATGTCTAGGTCTTAATATATATTCTTTAAAAAGAATATTAGTTCATTTTTCTTTTACGAATAACAAGTGTAACTCCAAGGAGTGTCATGCTTGCAACAGCAACAATCACGATGATTGTGATTGAGGAAGAACTATCAAGATTTGATTCATAATGTGGGAGATATGAGAAGTTAGAAACACGTCCTGTCATAAATGGATTTAATCCGTATTTAGCGACAAGAATGTCATAACGAGCAAGAGCTTCAGCAAAGAATGTTCCATTAGCATCAGCATCTCCTCCAACTAAAAGATCTTTATTTACAACAGAATCATATTTTGTTGTTAATGTAGACCAAGCAGTCGCAAAATCACCAGCAGCATGTTTGCCTTCAGCAGAACAAACTTCTGTTGTTAAGTTGAGAATATCTAAAGCGAATGCTTCAGCATCGTTTGCAACTTCGATATAAAGTGAAACGACTTTTTGGCCAGTATATGAATCAGATTTATAGAATCTAAATCTTTCTTGACCAGAAGAGGCGTTGTATCTGAGATGTGGTTTTCCAGATCCAACAATGTCCATATCACTCTCTTCTGCGCCGGAATAACTAATCGTATTAGTATAGTTATCGCTGGCGTTTTTATCCATACCGTTACTGTCAGCAGTTTTGCCAATGTAAAGTCCGGAGGCTGATTTTAATGAATACCCACCTTCTTTTTTAGCAACAGTAAATTCATAAGCTTCAGAAGCAGAAATTGTCTCATCAGCAATTGAAACAGCGAATGTATTTGATGCAACATCTGGATTTTCTAAAGAACCATCGAAGGCAACTGAACCTTCTTCGTAAACGATTAAGTAATCGCCAGCGAAGTTAGCTAAGTTTGTTTTAACCTTTTTATATGTTCCTAGAACAGCATTACTATAGGTAACAGTATAAGAATCTTCAAATCCACCATATGAAACGGTGACTGTATATTCTCCAGCTTTTGTATTATCAACAGAACTAGAGTCAACCTCATAACCAGATGAAATTGTTGCATCAGGTGAATCTTCATAATGTGCAGTAACAACTAATCCAGTTGTTTCAAATGCATTGCCAACAGTAAAGTCAGTTTTTGCTCCGCTTACAGAAATACCAGTCAAGACTTTTTCTGGTTCTGGGCTACCATTTGTTCCATAAACAGCACCCCACAAAACAAATCTTTTTGTTGTCGATGTTGTTAAGGTGAGAACTGTCTCTTCTGTAATTCCGGTTAAATTAACTGTAAATAAGAAATCTCCAGCATTACCAGAAAGTGTATATGGTGAGTTACTAGTTATTCCATCATCTGGATTTAATGCAACAGACGAAGGATCTGTTTCAGCACCAGTAATATTTAAGGAAAGTCCAGTAGCGCCCTTCCATGCAGCAGCATAGAATTTAACATATTTCGCACCGGCACCAACAGTAAGCGTCATATCTCCACCTTTGCTCGATGTTCCGACTTTAATGGCCGCGTTTTCTACTTCGTCAGCTATAACGACAGCAGCAGAACCATTTGTTCCTGCTGTCATAGTTGCCTCAACTTCAGATGGAGCATCTGTATAAATAGCAACAACTTCAACATCTTCATCAATTGATTCAATTATAGTAATTTCAACGCCATTAAGTTCCCAGTGATCAAAGACTTTATCTTCTGGGGCAGTAAACGTACATGCAGGTAGCGTATAATCAGATCCTTCAGCCACGTTAATAGAAGACATGGTTCCAGACCCTTCACCAGCGTCAAATGAAACAACGCAAACATTTGCCCATTGTGCATAGAATTCTACATTTTGGGAAACCATATAGGAATCATTAACAGCAATAATGTCGCCAGCATTATCGGCTTTCCAACCAACAAACATCTGTCCACTTGGAATATTGAATCCGTTTGCAGGAAGGTTATAACTGCCATGAGTAGAAACGGAAGACATGCTTCCGGTCGCACCGTTTCCATTAAAGGAAACAGTGTAATCCGTACTAACAGGGGCAGTATATGAAATTTGGTAGTTATTAACATCAAATTCATAAATTGATTTTGAACTATAGTATTTTGCATTACCGCAAACAACGACAACACCACCAACTTCAACATCGTTTATGGATGAAAAATCAGCTGAGTCGATTCCTTTGCCACTATAACATTCGAATTGGTTTGTTGTTGAGCCATCATCACTAATCCAATATGTAATGCTGTGGTACGTTTCTTTGTATTCGTCAACCTGTGAAACAATACCCTCAACATAAACCCCTTCATGAGTCTTGCTTTGGTCTTGATCAATTAAACTTCTAATTTCTGCAACACTGAATGGATCATCTTCTGTTCTTCCGTGAGCATCAATAACTTCAACACTAAATGTTGCACTAGCTTGTTCAGTATTATTGACAGCATTTACAGTAATTGTTTCAGTACCAACAGCTTTTGGAGAAACGCTAATGGTTAATCCATTGACTGAACAATTGACATAAGATGGGGTGCCACTTACGCTAATCGTTGGTGTAGCCGAGAATTCTTCGTTTGGTGAAACTGTAACTGCTTTCGCTGAATCTGTGCTCAAAAACGATAACGATGCAGGATTTAAACTAATTGCAGGGTCACCGCTCTCAGAAGTATCAGAGTAAAATTTCGCAGATTTAAAAGTTACATAACCGTTTCCGCTAGTACTTGTACGTGTTACATTGTAGACAATACGATAGAATTTGCCCGCCCAACTTGTGCTATCCGATTTTTCGAATGTAACAGTTGAACTAGCAATGCCGCTCGTAACAGTTTTTGTTGCAACAGCATTAGATCCGCTCTCAGCATCAGAAGCACTACTATGAACAGTGATTGTTAAAGAATTAACAGTCAAGCTCGACGCTGTTGCGCCACTGCTTACTTCAATTTTGGCTATATTAGCAGCAATTGCTGTTGTTGAATAAACTGCCCTATCAACGCCAGTTAATCCTTTACCACCAATACGCCAAGGGTTCTGTTCAGTATTGCCAACAACTTTCCAGCCAATGCTATTTTGAGTAACAGTAGACGCAGTTGCATAAGCATTACCAGTGGCAGTTATTGTACCATCCAGAGTATATTCTAATGAATAATCAGCCTTAGCTTCGCCAGCCTTCTTTGAACCAACAGCAACTCCAACGCCAGCCACCATCGCTAGACCAACGCAAAGCGCGGTGACCTTTGTTAAAATTTTGTTCATTATCTTTCTCCTTTCTTTCTTTTCCTTTGATGTGCTTAAAATGCACAAAAAAGGTAATGAACTTTTGTACATTACTTTTCTAAGAAAGAAAGGACGGATTAAATAGATATTTTGCGCATTAACATCTAAAAATGTTCTTTTCTTTGCTATAGATAAGTTCTGTACTTGTCTATATTATACGAAAAGAGATTAACTATGTTAAGAAGGAAAAGATGCATCCATCATTTGTTTCGATTGGATGCATCATATTCTTGATTAAAAGAAAAAGCGGGCGAACACGCAAGCGGTATAATTCTCCGCCTATCTGCTAGTATAATAACACAAACCATTTACATTTGAATAACGAATTATTAATTCTTAAATAATTTTTGAAGTTAATCGAGAATTGATGGTATTTTTATATTCATCTGATTCTTTATATTTCGAATCTAACTCTAAGCGTTTGTGTTTTCTTAAAGAAACAGAGTAAATTAAAGATGCATCTAGTTTTGTTAGCTCTTTAAAGGAACGAATTTCTTTGAGATTTATATCCTTATTAAATAAAAAGTGCCAAGTTGGCACTATAAACAATTCATTAATTACAATACTTTTACACGAAACACGGATTGTTCAATTTAAATGTTAAGATTTATTGTTAAAGTGATACTAAAATTTTTATGGAGATTTTGGTTAGAAGAATTAAACTAAAAATTATTTTTGCTTTAGATATTTTGATAAAACAGTAAGGATATTGCTACAACCAATTTCCAGATTATCTTTCATAAGTTTATTTTTATCTAATGAAAAGATTTGATTGCTTATCAAAAACTGTTTTGCCGATTCGGTTTTATTATTTACTTGTTCGGGTTCTAAATTAAGAAATACGTTCTCTGAATTTTTAGAAAACCACACCAATTCAAAATTATTTTCGCTACAAAAACCAACAAGATTGCCAAAATACGAGTTAGGGTCATAATTCAAATCTGCACCATCGGTATCAATAAAATAAATTACCACTGTTTTTCCCGGATTATCATCCCAACAGTTAAACATGCTTGTGTAATTATTAATTTGATTGATAATTTTATCACTATTATAATTTTGTTTTCCTTCAAGAAAAATTGATTGAATTGTAACCTCGTTCCCATCTAAATCGAGTTTAGTAAAAAATCTACGAAATATTGAATTAAGATAAAGGTCGTCAGATTTATCTTTATCGCTTGTTTCTAAAACTTGAATTATCTGGAGACGCGACATTTATTTTTCCTCAAACACTCCTACAAAATCAGCAGGAGAGATATTAAATGGACAATTTGGAATTGCACCATTACGATAAACATTTACAACTGAATAATTCCCATTTTTTCTCCATGAAGTGATTTTGGAGCCATTAATAAAATCGATTGTATGTTTTAAATCAGAGTTTCCTAAAACTTCCATTGGACCTAGGTTATGTGTTGTAAAAACTAATTGAGCATCACTATATTGAATAAAGTACTCAATCAATTTACACAAATAGACATCGTGTATATTTGCATCAAATTCATCAATGAACACAACACCACCCAGCGACTGCGAACTTAAAACCGGAAACATTTTTATCAATCTTTTTATGCCTGAACTTTCATATTGAGAATAGACTTCTGTTCCATTCGCATAAATCAATTTCCTTCTACATGTGACGTTGCCAGACAAATCTGCTGGCTCTGTTTCTACTTTAATCTCGACTAAGTCAGGTTTAAATATTCTTATGAAATCGGCTGTTCTTTCCGTTAATGCTTTAAAGGTTTCTACATTGTTTTGATTAATAACAGATACATCATCATAAAATGGCAAATCATTTTTTCCGATTAAATCTTTGTTTTTTCCTTTTTCTATCATTTCAAATGCCATTTTAATTTTGTTAGCATTCATTCTGTTATTATCTTCGCTGTTTATAAAAACGTTCAAAAAAGCGGTAAATACCAACAATGAATTTGTGTAAATTAACATTTGTAAATCTTCGATTGTTCGTTTTGTATCTTTTGAAGCTTGGATACATTTTATTAACAATGAAGAACTGTTCAATAAATTCGCACTAGTATTTTTAATCTGGTGTTTATAATCATCGCTAACATTAAATAATCGATCAATTTGACCATTCTTCACAGAATAGATAACCTTTTCATTAGCTTCATTCCCCCAGGTATTACCATTCACTAATGAAAACACTTCAAAGTCGATAAATAGTTCTTTATCAACTAGTTTATAGCCGATTGTATGATGGAAAATTGAAATACTAGAACCATCATATAAAGCAAAATATAAATCAAGAAAAGCTTTTTTGGTTTTATTATTAATTATCTTTTCTAAATAACCATTCGCACTTTCGACTGTTAAATATTTATCGTCTAATATTGTTTTCTTGTAGATATCTAAGGCGAGCGCAATCGCTGATTTTCCTACACCATTTGTTCCATAAATAGCCTTTACATTTGATTGCTCAAAAAAATGTTTATCTATTGTTTTATTAGCAAATTGCAATTCAATTGGCTCATCTATAGACTTAAACCCACATAACTTAATGTTAATTAATCTAGTTTTCATATATTCCCTTTCATGGTTATGTTAATACATTCGATTTTACATTTCAACTAAAAATATACATTTTGTATTTTTTTATTTAAATTGCATTTTTAAATCGTTCCACAATAGATCTTAATATATCAAAAAAGTTGAATATTTAAGGCTAAAAGGCAAAAAAGAATTCGCTGCAACTTATCAACATTATATGTTTTACTGAAATTCTATCTAATTACATACCACCAACTTTTAAACCAATTAACATCACTTGTTTTTTTGCAAACATGATGCATACGTGTTATGCGCTGATTATTAGTTTTTCCATGTGTCGCAATATATCGCCTTATTTATATTTGACGACGCATTCAAGTTTGAATTCCCATGAATATTTTTAGAAAAAGTACCTCTTTCCTAATGTCTAAGATTTTGGGTACCTTTCAGTAATTAATCAGTTTTTTTATTTATTTCTGCCAAGCAACTCTTTAATTCGTTATTCAAATCGTGTATATACTCTTTTGCAACTCTTATGATTATTTCGTTTTTTACCGCATCATCAACATCTAAAGTAAATTCAAACTCATTAACGAATAATTCATTGATACAAACTTTGAAAAAATCTCGCAAATAAGTCTGATCCTCTTTGGTGAAATTTAGAGAATAAGTGATACCATTAATAGGTATTTCGATTATCTCTTCATTGGATGAATTTAGCTTTAAAACTGCAGTAATTTGTTTTACTTTATTCTCGCTTTCCATAAGTCAGAATCCTTTCTTCTAATGCCGGGTGTCCACCTTCGCATTTATCAACGCATGCATCAACCCAATTTTTAGTATTAGTTGAATCATTAACATCAACAAGCTCTTCATCAAATGAACTACCGATATAAGTTCTATAAACCTCATTATCTATTTCTTCTCTGAAAATACACGAATATGGATGAGTTCTTACAACTAAATTAGGATCGTGGGTTGCAATAATAATTGTTTTGTTTTCTTTAGCTCTATTATTTATTTTTGTTATTAAATCATCATTGATAAAATCTGCGCCCATTCCACTATCAGGTTCATCAAGAATAATCACATCACTATCTTCGTTTTGTAAGGCTGCCTCAACAAGCAAGATGGAAGTAACACCATTAGAAGGCAAAAAATCATTTTTGCTATCGGTTGCTAAAAATGTTGAATAATTCAAAAAATCTTTTAGTGAATCAACCTTTAGTTCACTTAGTTTAGTAGAAAAGGCTTTAACTGATTCAGCAATTTTGTCGGTTGATTCGGTAAGTTTTATGTTATTGACAGAACTCTTAAGTAATTCGTAATTTGTTTTATTTTGACCGAATAAATATTTTCGCGTTCCACCAGTTTTATCCCTGTAGTCAGATTGGTCTTGAGCACAAAAACCTATTAAAACTCTTCGATATACATTGCCCTTAAATGGAATGCTCCCAATGAGAGGGTATGGTTTAATTTCCTTTTGTTGTTTTAAATTACTTTTCAATTTCTCAACATGATCTTTTAAATTTATATAATCTGCAAAATAAAGCGAAAGGCCAGTGTTAGACGGCTTGGAAATAGTAGAATTTGCGGCCGAAAGCTTAGTTTTTATCTTTTCTATTGTCCATTTTTCTAATTTCTTTGAAAAATATTCTATTGCAACATTGTGATATTTTTTCTTTACGCCTTCTTTAATTTTCTCAGCTAGTTCATTTAATAATTCACATTCTTTATCATCTAGATAGCTTTTATAATCTATTGATAAAAATTCATCTATTTTGCTTAAATTAGCTAAAAATTCATTACGAGCTACAATAAAATGTTCAATTAATAGGGCTTCAGTGAAGACTGATTTAGCTATTTTTAACCGATTAATAATCGCATTTTTTAAAGATGTTTCCTCACTTTTGTAGAATTGGGATAGAGATGGTAGTTCGGACCACTTCCATGTCTTCAAAAAATTAAAATCGTCTTTTGAGGAAACTGGGTCAAAACTATTGATAATCGAATCTGATGGCTTCTTTACTACTAATTGTTGTAATGCGGTTTCTTTTTGTTCAACATAATAGGAAGAAACGATTTTTGATTTTGATAAATAATGCTCTTCGAGTTTTTTAAGAATACTTGTTTTTGCTGTTGCTTTACCACCAAACACAACATTTACATCATTAAAAATTTGATAATCAAAAGATAAGTCATTAAAAATATCTAGATGAACCAAATCTGATTTTTTAGGATCGAGATATCCATTGGCAAGCACAGTTCCTCTGTCTTTCTTTAATAAATAAAAGAATTTTTCAAAAGACTTTATGTCAAATTTGCATTCAGGTAGTTGAAAATTTTCTTTCTCATTTGGATAATGGTCCCAATCAATTACATCTGATCCAAACCATGACTGCTCATTGTCTTCATAATAAACTAGGGCAGCCTTTCTTGAATTGGTTGGTTCAAGCATAACAATTTTGTCATCTGGCAATGAGCTTTTTAAGAACTTTATATCAGCACTAGACAAACCTGGTGTCTTCATATAATGGCATATCACTAAACATTGATTCAGTTGTATTAAAACCTCGACTAGTTTGTCTATTTTAATACTAAAATCATCCGGTTTCGTGTTTCCAATTTCTTTTTGGAAAGCATTATTAAAATCATCAACAAATTTTGGATTCGAAATTACGATTACATGCCCGTGAGTATTTGTACCAGACTTGTCACCATCAACATCAAGTTCGATACCAGGCCACACCATAATATCCTCATCTAATTTAGAAAATTCATCATATTGTATTTTAGAAAACATATTGTGGTTCGTAATTGCAACAATACCAACGCCATATGTTTGCATGGTTTCCAAAAATTTCTTGGAATCAACCTCTCGCTTGGTTTCACTAATCTTTGCGTTTTTCGTATGACAATGTAAATCAATAAACATAATTTAATTATATTGGATATGGAATATTTTCTTAATGGTTTTTCGCTTTAGAAAACAACTGTGACATAGTTGAATTATTCTTCGTAAGTTTCTTAATAGATAAGTCTTGAGCCTTATCGTTTGCTAATCTAAGATTTCGCTCAGAACCTAATAAACCTGCTTTAACCTTGTTAAGATGATCAATAGTTTTATCAATCTCATCAATCGCTGAAGCAAATTTTTCGCTTGCTAAACGGTAGTTATTCGCAAATTTACTTTGGAAGTCTAATAAGTCGTTTTCAAAATTAGAAATATCGATATTTTGATTTTTGATTGTCACTAACTGTTTTTGATACTCTAACGAATTTTTAGCAGCATTTGCCAATAAGGTAATAATTGTTATAAAGCATTGTGGTCTTATAACATACATTTTTGGATATCTATATGAAACATCTACAATGCCAGCATTATAGAATTCGCTATCAGCCTCAAGCATAGAAACAAGCACAGCATATTCACAACCTTTTTCGTTTCTATCTTTGTCTAACTCTTTAAAGAAATCTTCGTTTTTGTGTTTAGTAGCTGTGGTATCGTTCTCGTTTTTCATCTCAAACATTATTGAGACGTACTCAGTTTCGCCATCAAAGTCTCTAAAAATATAATCGCCTTTTGAACCAGATGCTTTACTTACTTCGTTGTCTTTTTCAAAATATGCATTAGGAAAGGCTGTTGTTCGAATTTGATTAAACAATATTTCGCAGTGTTGTTCTAAAGTTTCTCCGACTAATTTTGTCGAAACTTTAGTTTTAAGATCCTTATAATAAGCAATCTCTTCGTTTTTACGTTTTATTTCTAAATTGTGTTCATCTTTTAATGAGCTGATTGTTAATTTATTTTCTTTGTCTTTTAGTTCTAACTCATTGTTTAATGAACCAATCTTCTTCTCTAAATCATTAATAGACTGTTGTGATTTTTTCTGTTCTTCGGAAACAACAAGTTGAATCTTAGTGTTTGTTTCTGATTCAATTTTTTCTTTCTCAAGAGATAGTCTTTGAATCTCTTTATCTTTTTCCGCTATCTCATCTTTGAATTCTGATGCTAATTTTTGCTTATCTAAAAGATAATCAGACTTTACTTTGTCTATTTCGGCTTTAAGCGCTGAGATCTCTTTCTCTTTTGAGTTTATTGAGTTAGATAATTCTAGTTTGGCATGAGACTCGATTTGGTCTTTGATTAGTTTTTCTCTTTTGGATATTTCATTATTAAACTCATCGTTCTTAATATGAGAAAGTAGCTCAGCATAATCACTTTCATCAATTAGGATGGTTTTCCCACAATTAGGACATTTGATTTCTTTCATTTTGCTCTCCTTATTAGTCATATAGTTTTGAACAATTACGCACGATATAGGAGTTTAATCCATCTCCAGTAACGGCAAGAGCTTTCATCCTATCAACATGATACTTCCCTGCTCTTTTATATGAATAAACATATACACTGCCGTTGGTAAATTGTACAGCGATGTAATCTAAACCAATTTCATAAGAGGACACATTTGAATCATTATTAATGTTTTTATAAGGAATAAACATATAAAAAGGCCTCTTTTATTTGGATCAAATATATATAATTATTTGTATTTATTATACCGGTGGTTGCAGAAACAATAAATAGGCATTTCAAAAATTGGTACTAGGTACCAATTAATAGTTCTATCAAATACCAATTATTTAATTGAAAGAAATTAACGAATTAGAAATGATATGAACAAAAATCCGATTGTTCTATATTCAAATTAAATCAATAAACAGATGGGTCTAAGCCGTTTTAAACACACATGTCCCAAAGCTTTTTATACCCTTCTTTACCAACATGATTAAGAATAAAATCTTTCTTGCTTGTCAATTGGTCGTGAACACAACAAATTAAATCTGTTTTTGAATAAGATTTACCTCTAATCAAAACAGGGTATTGATAATCATCGAAATAAACAAGTAGTTTATAAATTGTTGTTGCAGGTCCTTCGATACTACCAACAAACATTTCTCCACCATTATACAAAAAATTAAAATCTGGTTCTTGATAACTAGGAACATACAATTTAGTGCCTTCTTTTGACATAATTTAACCTCCAAATTATTTATCACATGAACATAAACTATAATTCAAATAGTGATTTAATAAGCTCTTTTATAAATTGGTTATTTATTCTCATAAAAAACTTATTCTTTTTAATTTCTTTGTTGTTTACGCTTATATGTTCTAATTCATTATAAACCTTTCGCAATATTTCAACTTCTGGATTTATCTTTATTTCATTCTCTTCTAACAGCAAAAACTTCTTTGATCCGTGTTCTAGTAAAAATTTTTCTTTTACTGACGAATTTAAACCAGAATATAAATAATTTTCACACAAAACCCTTATTCCAATGCTTAACATCAAAATATCAAACGATTCTAAATTAACGAATTTTTTGACCTCTTTTATACACAGCTCTTTGAAACGGTACGGATCATTAAATTCATTAAAAAAATCTTTTAATTCCGAACATGATTTGATTATTGTTTTGTCAAATCCATCAGTTGAAAAATGTAGATAATACTTACTTAAAACATCAGAAATATTTGGGTTCAAATCATTTCTTCTGATAAGCATTTCTTCAATTAAAGGAGAACATGTATATGCACTATTTTCAATATTATAAATATTTGTCTTTTGTAATTGGAAAGAAGAGAAATATGTAGGGTCAAGATGCGTAAACAAAAATATAAAAATGTTCTTATCATCTTTTTTAAAATTTTCAATAATTTTCAAAATTAAATATTGAAAAAATAATATATTTGCACCATCTAAGTAATCAAATATATCATCAAATATTAGAATTTTGTCTTTTTTTGACCTGTTCCTGTAAAGAAGTTTTTCTATTTGCGCAATAAGTATAAGCAAATCACGTTCTCCGCTCGACAAGGCGTTAACATTATTTATTTCAAGAGTTAATTCATTGTTTACTACCGAAAAGAATCGTTTATTAGGATCAATTAACTGTAATGTTTTTGTTATTTCTTCAAATATTTCTTTTGACTCTTGAAAGTTGATGGCCTTGCTTATTTCCTCCTTATTTATGTTTAAAAGGGAAAGTTCTAATATACCAATTGATGCATCAATTTCATTTTCAAAAACGTCGAAGATTTTAAGTTTATTCAGAATCAAAGACAGTTTTTCGTTATTCAAAAGTGGTTCAAGAAGATTATTAAAGCTTATCTCTCGAATTAAAGATTCCTTTGTTCCGTTTTTTAAAATTTTTAGTCCATTTGCAAAATCATCTATAGCTTTAGAAACGCGTTTTTGAGACTTAATGTTTAAAAAATCCTTCAAGAGATTAAGGAACAATTTATCTTTTAAAAGACTACTGATATTAATACAAAGTTTAGAAATGTTTTGCGGCAAACATTCCTTAATATGACTTTGTTTAATTTCAAGTAGAAATTTGTTTGGATTACTAATTATTTGTATTTTTTCAGATTTTAAGCGTTTACTTGGTACGATACGACCGCCTTTTATTCTTTTGACAGAACTTTTAAGTAAAGATAGTGAATTTATAACACATACGTCGTAATGTTCTGAAATTTCATTTTTTTCTTTATCGGCAGAATAAACCAAGTCATCTTTGTTATTTTTAACATGTATTGTCAAAGATGGATTATCGGTTGCTTTATACAATTCATCTTTATCCAAATTAAGTTTACTTGGTTCAAGACTTGAAAAAGCGGTAGCAACTGTGGTTTTACCTCTCCCATTACTAGCAACAATAAAATTAACTTTATTAGGAGTACAAGGAAATTTCGTTAAATCTATTGATAATTCTTTAAACCCTTTAATGTTGTTCAATCGTATCTCTCTGAATGTATACATATATTAGATTAGTTTAAATTTCTTAGATGATTTACTTCCTTTATGAATATTATAAGTAGCTAATACTTGAGGATTACCTTTTAATGCTGTTTAATAATCAACGATTTCTGGCACAAAGAAATCAGTGCATGTATGTTTAGCTTTTCTTCGATATCCAGCAGAAATGAGTGGTCTATTGTCGATACTATTTATAAAAACTCTTATACCACTCAGCAAACCTTCTAAGGCCTTCTCTTAGAGATGTTGATGGTTTATATCCGAAATCTCTTTCTAAATCACTTGTGTCTGCGTATGTGATTGGAACATCACCTTTTTGCATAGGAACAAGTTTTTTATGCGCTTCAAAATCGTAATTTGATTGTAAAACTCCAGCAGAAATGAGTTCTTCTGATAAAATTTGCACAAAATCAAGAAGATTTTCGGGATTGTTATTTCCTATGTTATAGATTTTATAAGGTGGAATAGGTAATCCGTCTTCGCCATTCTTTTTATCTGGTGCTTTATTCATTACACGAATCACACCTTCAACAATATCATCAATATAAGTGAAGTCGCGTTTGCAGTTGCCGTAATTAAATATCTCAATTGTTTCACCTTTAATTAACTTATTAGTGAAACTAAAATAAGCCATATCTGGTCTACCCATCGGCCCATATACTGTAAAGAAACGTAATCCTGTAGTAGGGATGTTATACAACTTACTATAGGCATGGGCGAGTAACTCATTACTCTTCTTTGTTGCAGCATATAAGCTGACCGGGTTGTCTACCTTATCATCTGTAGAGAATGGCACTTTAGTGTTACCACCATATACACTTGATGAAGAAGCGTATACAAAATGCTTAACTGGATGATACCTACATGCTTCCAATATGTTATAGAAACCAATAATGTTTGAGCTAATGTAAACATCAGGGTGATCAATAGAGTATCTAACTCCTGCTTGAGCAGCTAGGTTAACTACTAAATCAAATTTATATTCATCAAATAATTTATCAATGGATGCTTTATCTGAAATATCACTTTTGATGAATGTAAATTTACCAAATGGCTTAAGCATCTCCAAACGAGCTTCTTTTAAAGAGACATCATAATAATCATTAAGATTATCGAGTCCAATAATCTCATCATTAGTGGTTTCTAAAAGACGTTTGCATAGAAACGCTCCTATAAATCCAGCTGCTCCGGTAACTAATATTTTCATATACTTTTCATTCTATATTAATGTTGGTTCCTTTTAAATGGCCATTAATGTCTTTTACGTGCATAACTCGATATATTTCATTATCTTCGCCTTCTAAAGAAAATGCGATATGGAAAGGCGAATCAGTGGTTAATGTTCTAAATAATCGAATAAAAACAAGGTATCGTTCTTCGCCTTCAAATTCGCTAATCTCATCGGTTCCCTGAAAAGATTCTTCAATAATCATATGAATTTTTTTACCGTTTTTAAAAGCAATACAAAAAGATGAATTTGGTTCGGAATAAAATTTGGTACCAATTTCAAGTCTAATGCATTCTTTCTCAAATGTTATTTTTGTGTACAAATTGTCTAAATTTTTATTAGTGATATACGGAACATTATTATCAATGACATCTTTAATTTCTTGAAAAGCATGCAAAATACCATTTGCATATAAATTTATATAGATTTTATCTTTTAATATTGCTGGAATATTTACCGAATCAACAATAACTGGTATAAATTTTTTGCTTGGATCTCTACACATTATAAGAGCGTTTTTCCACTCAAGTGATGTTAAATAACTGTTAACGCTATTTTCTGAGATAAAAAATATAAAATGAGTAAACGATTCCAAAGAATCATTCATGAATCCAATAAGAGAATCGCCCGGAAGATTAGAAAAATTATCGATTATAACCGATTGTTTTCCATAAATTTTTAAAAGTTCTTCCGCAATTGGAAGAACATAATTTGAATCTTTGTGTGAGTAACTTATAAAAATTTTCATCAGTCTCTTCTTAATAAGTCCCTTGTATAAATTTTATCTTTAACATCATCTAAAGATGAATCATAACGATTCGCTATGATAACTTTAGATATCTTCTTAAATTCATCAAAATCTCTAATAACTTTACAATTAAAGAATTCTTCATCTTTTAGTGTTGGTTCATATATGACAATCTTCACTCCTTTAGCGTGTAATCTTTTCATTACACCTTGGATTGAAGATTGTCTAAAGTTATCTGATCCAGATTTCATAGTTAATCTATAGATACCAACAGTAATATCATCTTTACCATCATTCTTATATCCAGCCATTTTAAGAACTTGATCACAGATAAATTGTTTTCTTGTTCTATTTGATTCAACAATAGCTGATATTAAGTTTTCAGGAACATCCTCAAAGTTTGCTCTTAATTCTTTAGTATCTTTTGGTAGGCAATAACCACCATAACCAAAAGATGGGTTATTGTAGTAATCTCCAATACGAGGATCACCGCATACTCCTTTAATGATATCTAAAGTATCTAATCCTTTTAATTGAGCAAATGAATCAAGTTCATTGAAGTATGCTACTCTAAGAGCTAAATATGTATTAGCGAATAACTTCACTGCTTCCGCTTCAGTACAACCTAATATATGAACTTGAATATCT
>OCVV012828577.1_pt1 | contig 19633 bp, 15 predicted proteins | sample 1539721 | NCBI WGS metagenome assembly OCVV01 (sample SAMN02144230, study PRJEB22623) | gut metagenome | biome: sheep rumen | host: Ovis aries | place: New Zealand
TTAGAGATTGCTAAAGGCAAGAAGAAAGAATTAGAAATCAAAGTTGAACATGCTAAGGGTGAAAAATGCGAGAGATGCTGGCAATATTCTGAAGAGCTTGAAGATGGACTTTGCCCACGTTGCAAACATATTTTAGAAAGTAAATAAGATGGATATAGAACAATTTGATTATTATTTACCAGAAGAACTTATTGCTCAAACTCCTATCAAACAAAGAGATGAATCAAGACTTTTAGTTATGGATAGAGTAACTGGTAAATATGAAGACAAGATTTTTAAAGACGTAATAGATTACTTAGAGCCAGGAGACGTATTAGTCAGGAATAACACCAAAGTTATTCCTGCTCGTCTATATGGTACTAAGAGCACAGGAGCCAAAGTAGAATTTGTTCTACTTAAAAGACTTGAAGAAGATACTTGGGAAGTAATGTGTAGACCTGGTAACAAACTTCATGAAGGTGCTATTGTTAATTTTGGAGAAGAAGGAAAAGAGCCTTTACTTACTGCTGAAATTATAGGACTTATGGAAGATGGTACTAGAAAAGTTAAATTTACTTATTCAGGAATCTTTAATGAAATATTGGATCAAATTGGCTTAATGCCACTTCCTCCATATATTCATGAAAGTCTTAAAGAAAAAGACAGATATAATACAGTTTATGCTAAGTTTAATGGTTCAGCTGCAGCACCAACTGCAGGACTTCATTTCACAGAGGATCTTTTTAAGAAGATAGAAGCCAAAGGAATAGAAGTTGCAAATGTTACATTACATGTTGGAATTGGAACTTTTAGACCTGTTAAAGAGAAGAATGTTGAAGACCATCATATGCATGAAGAACATTATCTTTTAAAAGAAGAAGATGCAATTAAAATCAATAGAGCAAAAGATACAGGACACAGAGTAATTTGTGTTGGAACTACTTCTTGTAGAACTATTGAAACTATTGCAGATGAAACAGGACATGTTAAAGCACAAGATGGAAATACAAGTATTTATATTTATCCAGGCTACAAATACAAATGCATGGATGGATTAATTACAAATTTCCATTTACCTAAATCAACATTAGTTATGTTAGTAAGTGCTTTTTCAACAAGAGAAAATGTTTTAAATGCATATAAACATGCTGTTGAAGAAAAATATAGATTTTTCAGCTTTGGCGATGCAATGCTTATAATATAACTAAAGTGGGAATAATTAAGAAAAAAGAGAGTAAAATGGTTACATATGAATTATTACATGTAGATAAATCTACAGGAGCTAGAAGAGGAGTAATACATACACCTCATGGAGATATTCAAACTCCAATATTTATGCCAGTTGGAACACAAGCAACAGTAAAGGCAATGCTTCCAGAAAGTTTAAAAGAAAATGGTGCACAAATTATTTTAGGAAATACTTACCATTTATATTTTAGACCTGGTTCTAAATTAGTAAAAGAGGCTGGAGGACTTCATAAATTTATGAATTGGGATAGACCAATTCTAACAGATAGTGGAGGATTTCAAGTATTTAGTCTAGCTGATTTAAGAAATATTAAAGAAGAAGGCGTTGACTTTAAATCAGAACTTGATGGTTCAAAACATTTCTTTTCTCCAGAAAAAGTTATGGAGATTGAAGAAGACCTCGGAGCAGACATCATAATGTGTTTTGATGAATGTTGTCCATATCCAAGTGATTATGATTACACCAAAAGATCAATGGAAAGAACCACAAGATGGGCTAAGAGATGTAAAGATTCTCATAAAACAGATCAAGCTTTATTTGGAATAATTCAAGGTGGCTTTTATAAAGATTTAAGAACAGAATCTGCTAAACAATTAATAGATTTAGATTTTCCAGGTTATGCAATTGGAGGTATCAGCGTAGGAGAACCTAAAGACAAGTTCTTAGAGATGTTATATCATACAACTCCTTTAATGCCAGAAAATAAACCTAGATATTTAATGGGAGTTGGAACTCCAGATTATCTATTAGAAGCTTCAATGGCAGGAATAGATATGTGCGATTGTGTACTTCCAACAAGACTTGCAAGAAATGGTACAGCTCTTACATCTCATGGAAAAGTAGTTATTAGAAATGCTACTTATGAAAGAGATTGGGGAAAACTTGATGATGAGTGTGATTGCTATACTTGCAAGAACTACACTAGAGCATATTTAAGACATTTAGTAAAATGCAAAGAAATAGAAGCTGCAATGCTTCTTTCAATTCATAATATTCACTTCTTGACTAATTTGATGGCAAGAGTTAGAATTGAAATTGAAAATGATAATTTGAAGAATTTTGTCCAAGAATTTTATAAAAAATATGGATATACAAAAGAGGAGGAAAGTATATGAATTTAATTGATGAGGCTGAAATTAAAAAATCTAATAATGATCAAAACCAGGCTCAAAAGAAATTGATTTTGATTGTTGTAGCTATAGCTATTTTAATAGTATCAGCAGTTTTTATTTATCTATACATAAATAATGCTAAAAGTAAGCAACTTAAAGTATTTGTAGATGGGAGTCAAAAATCACAAATAAATATTTTTAGAAAAGCAGATGATGGTACACTTCTTAAAGGAAAAGATGCAAAAGGAAATGATACATATTATATATCAATAAAAGATTTTACAAAATATTTTAACAATTACAATCTTCATACTGGCTTACCAAATTCATATATTGAGCATGATTATTCAAATTGTTATATAGAGAATCCATATGAAATAACTGTATTCACTGTAGGTGAAACCAAAATAACAAAACATGAAACATTAAATAATAACAATATAGTTGAATTATCTATATCTGATAAAATTTATGCTGAAGGTGATACAATATATGCTCCAAGTGACGCTATAGAAAAAGCATTTAATTGCAAAATATACTATACTGCCGCAGAAAATAAATTCCAAATATATTCACTTACATATCTTGTTCAATCATATGGAACCCAATATCCACTTAGTGCAGTAAAACCAAGTATTAATTCATCAAATCCTTCTTATGAAGAATTTCAAAATCAAAAAGCTGTATCTAGAGGATATTTAATTATAAAAGATCCAAGTAACAATAAATTAGGAGTACTTAATATAAATGATCCAAAGGCAACAAAAGACTTTGAAAAAACAAATACTCTTAAAGACACAAGCAATTTAGAGATTGGATTAAAATATTCTACAATAAGATTTATAGAAGAGAATGAAACTTTCTATGTAAAGACTGAAGACAATAAAGTAGGAATTATCAATAATGATGGAAGATCTATAGTAAATCCTATTTATTTATCAATCGATACATTAGATTCATCAAGTGGAACTTATGTAGCACAAAGTGATACAGGAAGATTTGGAGTAATTGATAGTAATCAAAGAAATATTATTCCTTTTGACTTTGATCAAATAGGAATTACTGATACATATGGAGATCCAAATGTTACAAATAAGTATTTACTATTAGACTACTATATTCCAGTTAAAAACTCTGAAGGTTATACTTTCTATAGTAAACAAGGAGCAAGATTGATAGCAAATCAATCATTTAAAGGAGTTGGATGTGTAAATAATTCTTCTCAAACAGGAAGTGGAAGTAGAGGAGTTGTTGTTATTCCAGAATTACATTCAGTTATAATTTCTTATGATGAACAAATTACTGGAGATGATGGCAGACCTAGAACAGCTACTTTCTATGGAGTAGTTGGTGATTTATATGCTACTGATGGAAATGTTTCTAAGATGGAAAGCATAGCAGGACACTTTACTCAAATTTATGCTAGAGAAGTTAGTGGAAAGACAACATATATGGCAGTTCAAGAAGGAACATCAGTTGATGTTGTTGAATTTATAAATAACTATTATAGTCAAATACAACAAGGTGGACAAACACAAGAGCAAGCAAATGTAGTTGAGAATCAAGAAGGAACAGAAGGAGAAGGACAACAAGAACCTACAGCTTCTCAAGGATAGGAAAGGATATTAAATGGATAAGAACCAAATTATATCAACATTGTTAGTTATCGCAATAATATTAATTGTTTATTTAAATATCTATTTTCAAAATAAAAGACAAGCAAAAAAAATAAAAGAAATGCAAGCTGCAATAAAAGAGGGAGACCATATTATAACTTATACTGGTCTTTCTCGGAATTGTAGAAAAAGTATTAGAGGATAGAGTTATTGTTAAACTATATCCAGATAACATTAAGGTATCTATTGAAAAATGGGCAATTAGTGGCTTAGATGATAGATCAATAGAAGAAAAGAAAAAATAACATAAGATAACAAAATATGAGAAAACATAGCTTAGGAAGGTAAAAAAATGAAAGCACAAAAAATTCTAAACATATTATTAATGGTACTAATTATTCTATTAATTTCAATAATATCTTTTGTTGGAATTTTTGAACAAAAGCAAGCAAAAATGGCTAACTTAATTCCTGATTATCAATTAGGAATCAATTTAAAAGGTTACAGAGCAATTAGCCTAGAAGTATTAAATGAAGTTGCAAGTGATGAAGAAGATACTAATACTACTTCAGAGGTTGTAGCTGAAGAAACAGAAAATACAACAACAGAAAGCTCTAATGAAGCAGCAGAGAATACAACAAACGAAGAAAATGCAACTAATGAGACAAATGAAACTGTTACATTAGCAAGTGTTGAGGATATTTCAAAATATAATAAAAATGCAAGTATAATAAGAAAAAGATTAAAGAAATTAGGTGTAGAAGACTATACTGTAACTGTAGATCCTAATACTGGAAAAATAGATATTACTTTACCAGAAAATAAAGACACAGATACAATTATATCTGATATTACACAAGTTGGTAAATTTAAAATAATTGATTCAGATAGCAAAGATGTATTAATGACTAATAAAGATATTAAATCAGTAGACATTACTACTGAAAAACATGGTACTGATGCAGATGGTGAACCAATTACTTATATTTATATGACTATTAACTTTAATTTAGAAGGATCATCAAAATTTACTAATTTAACAAAAAATTATCAAAATATAGTTCCTGAGAATACTTCAGAAGAAAACACTGAAAATACTGCTGAAGGTGAAAACTCAGAAACTCAAAATTCTGAAGAACAAGCAAGTGAGGAAAATACTGTTCAAGAAGAAACAAAGACTCCTACTCAAGTTACTTTAAAAATAGATGACACCGATTTAATGACTACATATTTTACAACTGTAAATGATACTGGTTCATTATCATTAACTGTTGGAAATTCAGCATCAGCTGTTGGAGATTTTGAATCAATGGTAGTTGCAGCTGAAAACTTAGCAGCAATTATGGAAAATGATCCATTAAATCATCAATATGATGTAAATACAAATATATATGTTAATACAACTTTAGATTCTAATAAGGTTAAATTAATAGCATGTATAGAAATTGCAATAGCTTTACTTATTGCTTTAGTAGTTATCGCAAAATTTAGATTAAATGGCTTAGCTGCTACTATTTCTTCAGTTGGCTTTATTGGCTTATTGTTATTAGCTATTAGATTTGGAAATGTAAAATTATCACTAGAAGGAATATTTACAATAGAATTAGTTTACTTATTAAATATGATTTATAATCTTCTATTGTTAAAGAGATTAAATAAAGAAAATCTAACAAGTAAAGAAAGAATCATGGCTTACAAAGAATCAATGCGTAAATATTTACTAATACTAGTTCCAATTGCAATTATAGTTGTAGCATTTACTGTAATTAGCTCTTGGGGAACATTAAATAGTATTGGTTTAGTATTATTCCTAGGAGGAGCAATTAGTAGCGCATATAATGCAATTGTTTCGTATGTATACATAAGATCAACTAATAAGCAATAAAGAGAGGAAGGACTTTTAAAAATGAAGAAGATATTTAACAACGAAAAGTTTAAAATTGCTGCTTATGGTTTATTAATTGTAATCTTTATAGCTGCAATAATTGTTACTATAGTAAAAGGCATTAATGTTGGAATATATTATGCTGAAGGAACATCAATCAAATTTACTGTTCCAGGTGAAGATGTTAGTGTTAATGACATTAAAGTAATAGCTGATGAGATTTGGGATGACCAATATGTTTTAATAGAAAAAGTTGAATTGTTTAATGATAGTATTTCTATAAAAGTACATGATTATGAAGATGATGATTTACAAAAATTATGTGATAAATTAAATGAGAAATATGGAAAAGAATTAAAAATTGATGAAAACTTCTACTCAGAGCATGTTTCAAATGTTAGACTTAGAACTTTAATATTACCATATATTTTACCTCTAGGAATATCATTATTATTAATATTAGGATATTATGCAATTCGTTATAAAGGTACTAAAGAAATGATAGGATTAATAAAATATTTAGTTATCTTTGAAGGATTGTTATATAGTAGTTTAGCATTATGTAGAATTCCATTTGGAGTATTTACAATGCCAGTAGCATTAATTATCTATTTAGGTGTAATAATTATTTATACTGCTTATAACGAGAATAAAACAAATGCCTAAATAAATTAAATATATAAAGTGGGGATGTGTTTTAGAAGATTAAAGGAGATTAAAGCACATATCCACTTTTTTTATAAATTTGAAAGGGAAATCTATGGAAGAAAAAATCAAAAAAATTAAGAGCCAAATTGCAGAACAACTTAAGTCAATTAAAGATAAAAATTCTTTAGAAGACGTAAGAATTAAATTCCTTGGAAAAAAAGGAGAAGTAACAGAACTTCTTAAAGAGTTTAAAGATCTACCAAAGGAAGAAAAACCAAAATTTGGTAAAGCTCTTAACGAATTAAAAAATGAAATTGAAAATAGTATAAAAGAAAGAGAAACAAAATTAAAGGCAGAAGAGATTTCTAAAAAGCTTGAAGAAGAAAAAATAGATGTTACATTACCATCTAAAAAAATAATTAGAGGAAGTAAACATCCATTAACTAGAGTAATTGAAGAAATTGAAGATCTATTTGTTTCTATGGGATATGATGTTTGTTCTGGTCCAGAACTTGAAACAGATGAATTTTGTTTTGAAAGATTAAACTTACCAAAAGGGCATCCTGCACGTGATATGCAAGATACTTTCTATATTACTACTGAGTATTTGCTAAGAACACAAACTTCTGCTGTTCAAGCACATACAATGATGGATAATAAAGAAAAAGGTCCTATCCGTGAAATAGTTCCAGGAAAGACATATAGAAGAGAAGATGATGCAACACATTCTCATCAATTTAATCAAGTTGAAGGATTAGTTGTGGATAAAGATATATCTTTTGCCGATTTAAAAGGAACATTAGAAATCTTTATGAAGCACATGTTAGGACCAAATACAGAATTAAGATTTAGACCAAGCTATTTCCCTTTTACTGAGCCAAGTTACGAAGTAGATGTAAGTTGTTTCAAATGTGGAGGAAAAGGATGTAATCTATGCAAACATACAGGATGGATAGAATTGCTTGGAGCTGGAATTGTACATCCAAACGTATTAAGAATGAATGGATATGATCCAGATGTATATAGTGGTTTCGCATTTGGTACAGGTTTAGATAGACTTGCAATGTTCAAATATGAGATTACAGATATTAGATTATTATATTCTAATGATGTAAGATTTTTGGAACAATTTGATCGTAAAGATATCTAGAAATACAAATAAAACAAAATATTAGATTTAGAAAGGTTATATTATGATATTAAGTACAAATTTTCTTAAAAGTTATCTTGATTTAAAAGATATAGATTTTGATGATGAAGCAAATATTATAAAACTTGCAGATCAAATGACACTTTTAGGAAATGAATATGATAGTGCAGGAAAGCTAATAAATGCTACTAATCTTGTAATTGGCGAAGTTAAAGAATGTGAAATGCATCCTGATTCTGATCATTTACATGTATGTAAAGTAAATATTGGTGATGGAAAAATTGAGCAAATAGTTTGTGGTGCACCAAATGTTAGAAAAGGATTAAAAGTAATAGTAGCACTTCCAGGTGCAAAATTGCCAGAAATAGAAATAAAGAAAAGTGTTATTAGAGGAGTTGAATCTAATGGAATGCTTTGCTCTTTACTTGAACTTGGAATAGATAAAAAATTCTTAAGCCCTAAGGATTATGAAGGAATTCATGAGCTAGATGAAGCTGCAGTTCCTGGAGAAGATCCAATTAAATATATGAAACTAGATGATGGAGTAATCGATTTTGACTTAACAGCAAATCGTGGAGATTTACTTTCTGTTTTAGGAATGGCTTATGAAGTAGGTGCTTTACTAAATAAAAAAGTTAAACCTATTGATTTAAAACATAAAGAATCAAATGTTGATTTTTCTAAGAATTTTAAAGTTAAAGTAGATACAGAAAATTGCAAAATTTATTTAGCTAAAAGAGTTGATAATGTTGTAATTAAAGAAAGCCCACAAGAAATAAAAGAAAAATTAATTGCTTGTGGTATTAGACCAATTAATAATGTAGTTGATATTTCTAACTATGTTATGATGGAAACAGGACAACCACTTCATTTCTTTGATGCTGATAAATTAAATGGAACTATTCTAGTAAGAATGGCAAAAGAAAATGAAAAACTTACTACTCTTGATTCAAATGAGAGAGTTTTAAGTGAAGAAGACATTGTTATAACTGATGGAAAGAAACCAATTGCCCTTGCAGGAGTAATGGGAGGATTAGATACAGAAATAACAGAAGAGACAAAAAGTGTTGTAATTGAATCTGCTATTTTTGACAATGTTCATATTAGAAAAACTTCAAATAAGATTTTAAGAAGTGAAGCAAGCAATAGATTTGAAAAAGGTATTGATCCAAATAGAACATATATGGCAATTGAAAGAGCTTGCAAATTATTAGAAGAATACGCTGAAGGCTCTGTAGAAAAAGGAATGTGCTGCTTCGATAACGCAGACAAAGATGATAAGAAAATTGACATTACAGTAGCAAATATATGCAATATTTTAGGAATAGTTATTCCTGAAAAAGAAATAATTAATGTATTTAAAAGACTTGGATTTGAAGCTGAAGTTTCTGGTAAAGATAAGAAAGGAGATATTAATAATTTCTTCAATAAATCTTTACAATTAACTGATGGAGAAAATTGCAAGAAATATGAAAAAGAGCAAGATGATATTTTAACTGTAACAGTTCCTTCTAGACGTATAGATATTTCTATTAAAGAAGATTTAATAGAAGAAGTAGGAAGAATATATGGAGTTGATAAAATTAAAGGAAGAGTAATAGAACTTCCAATTAAGAGAGGGCATTTTGATCAAACTAGTCGTGAAATTAGAAACAAAATGATTGATCTTGGATTAGATGAAACTCTTACATATTCATTAATGAATCCAGAAGAAACAAAAAGATTTACTCTTTATGATGAAAGAGAGTCTATAGGAGTTCTTTCACCAATAACAGAAGAAAGAAGCTTCTTAAGACAAACTCTAGTATCATCACTTTACAAAACATATGAATATAATAAAGCAAGACAAAATAAAGATATCAGTATATTTGAACTTGCTAAATCTTTCTACAAAGTAGATGAAAACTATTTTGAAGAAAACAAATTAGCTGGACTTATGACAGGAAGATATTTCACTGGACTTAATGAAGTAAAAGTAGACTTTTATGTAATTAAAGGTGTAGTTGAAGAAATATTAGAATTTTTAGGCTATGCAAATAGATATAGTTTTATTACAGATAAAAAGCTTCCAAAAGATATGCATCCAGGAAAAACTGCTTTAATTAGTGTTAATAATGAAACTGTAGGATTTATTGGAGAAGTAATACCAACATTATCAAATGATGAAGTATTAGTATTTGAAATAAATCTTGATAAATTACTTGCTAAACAAGTAGGAAAAATGAAATATAAAGAGATTTCAAAATTCCCAACAGTTGAGAAAGATATAGCACTATTAGTTGATAAAGAAGTGTTAGCTGGAGATATTCAAAAAACTATAAAATCTAGTGGTGGAAAACTACTTCTTTCTAGTAGAGTTTTTGATTTATATGATGGTAAAGGAATCGCTGAAGGTAAGAAGAGTATTGCATTTAGACTTACTTTAGGATCTGATAAAGAGACTTTAACAGATGAACAAATTAATGAAGAAATTTCAAAAATAGTAACTAGTCTAGAGAAGAAATTTAATTGTGAATTAAGAGGATAATCTTTATATAGGATAAAGCCAATAAAATAGGGCTTTATCCTTATTTTTTTATTTTTTATTAATATGCAATTTTGTATTGAAAAAAAAGTCGAAATGTAATATAATCAGCATGGAATAAAATAGGAAATAAAGGGTTTTGGCGTTTTTGAGACTTTACATATTTCCTGATTCTAAAGAGGAGGAATAAATGGTCGAAGTACTATGCAAAGATGAAGAGCAAACAAGACAATTCGCAAAAAATCTTGCTACCATTTTTAGAAGAGGAGATGTTATTGTACTTTCTGGCGAATTAGGAGCAGGAAAGACTAAATTTGTTGAAGGCTTTTTAGAGCACTATGGCTTAGAAGAAGAAGTTAGTTCTCCTACTTTTACAATTGTTAATGAATATCATAATAACAGAATGGATATTTATCATTTTGATCTTTATAGAATGAATGATATTTATGAATTTGAAAATATAGGAGGAGAAGAATATTTCGAGAAAGGAATTTGTATCTTTGAGTGGGGAGAATTAATAGAAGATATACTTCCAGAAAATTATCTTAAAATTTCATTTGAGAAAGATGAAATAAATGATAATATTAGAAAACTTATATTAGAACCTGTTGGCAATAGATTCAATGATTCGGATTTTAGTGAATTTATACCACAGAAAGATTAAAAATTTTATTTGTAAAGGGTTGAAAAAATGAAAGTTCTAGCATTAGACACATCCTCTACTAAGGAAGCCTCATGTGCTATAGTAGAAGATGGCGCAACTTTGGTGAAACTGCAAGGGAATGAAGGGAAAGATCATTCTCAAACACTAATGCCAATGATAAAAGAGATTTTCGATAAATCAAGTTTACAATTAAAAGATATGGATTTATTATCTTGCGGGAAAGGGCCAGGATCTTTTACAGGTCTTAGGATAGGAATTGCCACAATTGATGCTTTCAAAGATGTAACAAATATTCCAGTTTGTGGAGTAAGTTCATTAGAGGCATTAGCATATGGAGCAATCTTAAAAAAGGGAAAAAGAGATTGTAAAATTCTATCAATGGTTTCTGCAAAATATGAAAATGTATATTTCGCAGTCTACAGATTTCATAATGGTCATTTATCATTATATAAAAATCCTGAGGTTGCTAATATTTCAGATACACTTAATTTTATTGATTTACAAGAACCTTTATTTATTGTTGGTGATTACATTCCAGAAAAGATGGAACCAATATTTAAAGTAATTGAAGACAGAGAAATGGCTGAAGGAAAAGACATTATTCGCCATGAATATATTACTAACTTACCATCAATGGCTGAATGTATTGGAATAGCTGCAGAAGAAAAATATAATTTAGGTACTATAGCTGACTTAAATCATATTTCACCATATTATTTAAGAAAGCCTCTAGCTGAAAGACAAAAAGATCCAGATTATTTTGAAGATAGTGAAATTTCAGTTTTAAATATGACTACTATAGATTTAGACTATGTGAAAATGAATTATGAAAAATTCACAAATATATGGAGTCTTAAAATATTAGAGGATGATTTTAAAAATTCAAAATATCTAGTAGCTAAAAGAAATGATGAAGTTCTAGGATTTCTATCTTATAGAATTGTTCTAGACGAACTTGAAATAATGAACATTGTTGTTCGAGAAGATTACAGACGAAAAGGTATAGCATCTAAGATGCTAAGTAATCTAATTATAAAAGAAGATTATGAAAAGATTAATCTTGAAGTTAATATTAATAATATAGCTGCTATTACACTTTATAAAAAATTTGGCTTTATGCAAGTAGGAAATAGAAAGAAATACTACAATGGCAGTGAAGATGCAATATTAATGTCAATTTAAACTTGAGAGGAATACAAATGAGAAAACAAAGAGAAGTATCATATAAGGATCTAAAATACACATGTGACCCAGAGATTTTTGACTTTGAGACCACTGCGGATTTGGATTCGAATTATCAAGGGATAGGCCAAAAGAGAGGAATTGAATCCTTGCAATTTGGCCTATCTATTGACACTAGTGGATATAATGTTTATGTAGAAGGCCCTGGAGGATCAGGAAAAACAACATATACCAAAGAGTTTTTAGGAAATATTTCTAAAACAAAGAAACCACCTCAAGATTGGGTATATGTATATAATTTTGATGTACCAAATGAACCAACTGCTATAAACTTGCCAGCTGGTGAAGGTGTGGTTTTCCAAACTACAATGGAAAACTTCATAAAAGATATTAGAAATGATATTAAATCAACCTTTAGAAATAAAGATTTTGAAAAAGAAAAACAAATTATAAATAATCAATATCAAGAAGTTAAATCAAAATTATTAGAAGATTTAAATGCTAAATCTGCAAAATATGGCTTCCAAGTTAAAAGTTCAGAAGGTGGTATCTACATGATGCCAGTAATGAATGGTGAAGTTATAAAAGAAGAAGATTTTGATAAATTAGATGAAGATATTAAAGCAGAATATGAAGAAAAATCTAGCTTAGTTCAAAATCAAATAATTCAAGTTATAACTAAACTTAAAGAATTAGATGAAGAAGCTGATAAGAAAATTGCAGAATGGCAATCTAATATTGTACTTCTTACTATTGAAGGTAGAGTATCATATGTAAAATCTCAATACAAACGCAATAAAAAGATTAACAATTACATGGATGGAATCAAGAAAGATATTCTAAAAAATATTGATAAATTTTCTGGCGAAGAAAAAGAACCAAAAAAACAAATTGACATGAGAATGCCAGAAGAACCACCATGGGAAAAATACAAGGTAAATCTTTTTGTAGATAATAGTAAATTAGATGGAGCACCTGTTATTCAAGAATCAAATTACTCATTTACAAACCTTTTTGGAAGACTTGAATATGAGAACCATTATGGTATTTTGAAAACAGATTATATGATGTTAAGACCAGGACTACTTCATAGAGCCAATGGTGGTTATATAATGTTCCAAGTAAGAGATTTATTAGCAAATCCAGAATGCTATGAAAACTTAAAGAAAGTATTAAGAAATAGAGAATTAGGAATAGATAACACAAATGAGCAAAGAGCTCAAACCGTTTTAATAGGACTTAAACCTGAACCAATTCCATTAGATTTAAAAGTAATTCTTATTGGAGATGAAAATGTTTATCAAACATTACTTGCTATAGATGAAGAATTTAGAAAACTATTCAAGATAAAAGTTGAGTTTGAAGAAGAAACAGAATTAAATCAAGAAAACTTAATTGATATAGCAAGATTTGTTCATGGCTTTTGTGAAGAAAAGAAATTTCCACATCTTGATAGAGATGCAGTTGCAAGACTATGTGAGTATTCTTCTAAAATGGCTGATAATCAACATAAATTATCAACTCAATTTGGAGAAATGACACAAGTAATAGTAGAAGCAGCTACTTGGGCAAAATTAGACAAAGAAAAGAATATTACTAGAAAATATATTGATAAAGCATTACATGAACGTAAAATGCGTGGTATCAAATATGATGAGAAGTATTCTGAAATGATTAAAGATAAAGTTCTTTTGATTGACACAGATGGATCAAAAGTTGGTCAAATAAATGGCTTAACAGTAATGACAATTGGAGATTATAGCTTTGGAAAGCCTGTAAGAATAACTGCGAATACCTTTACTGGAAAAAGCGGAATAATAGATATAGAAAGAGAAGTTGAGCATTCAGGAAGTGCACATTCAAAAGGTGTATTAATACTTAATGGATATTTAGGAGAAACTTTTGCTAAGAATATGCCATTATCACTTACAGGTTCAATTTGTTTTGAACAAATGTATAATGAGATAGATGGAGATTCAGCATCTAGTACAGAGCTTTATGCATTACTTTCATCTCTTGCTAATATTCCAATAAGTCAAGGAATTGCAGTAACTGGTTCAGTAAACCAAAAAGGAGAAATACAATCAATTGGTGGAGTTAACGAAAAGATAGAAGGCTTTTTTGAAGTTTGCAAAAATAATGGTCTTACTGGTTATCAAGGAGTAATAATTCCAGAAAAAAATGTTCAAAACTTAAACTTAAATGATGAAGTAATTGAAGCAGTAAAGAATAGAGAATTTCATATATATGCTGTTTCAAATATTGAAGAGGGAATTGAAATTTTAACAGGAGTTCCTGCAGGAAATATAAATATACCAGGTACAATTAATTACTTGGCATATAACACACTAAAGAGATTTGCTAAAGCAAGCAAAGACATGTCTTAATGGAAAGGATTTATATTTTTGAAAAACAAAGATCACATTAGAAATTTTAGCATAATTGCACATATTGACCATGGTAAATCTACTTTAGCCGATAGATTGATAGAGATGACTGGAGTTCTTTCAAAAAGAGAGATGACATCACAAGTTCTAGACAACATGGATATTGAAAAAGAACGTGGCATTACTATTAAGTCACAAGCAGTTAGAATGGAGTATAAAGCAAAGAATGGTGAAACATATGAACTAAACTTAATTGATACTCCAGGACATGTAGACTTTAATTATGAGGTGTCTAGAAGTTTAGCTGCTTGTGAAGGAGCTATATTAGTTGTAGATGCTACTCAAGGAGTAGAAGCTCAAACATTAGCAAATGTCTACTTGGCATTAGATAATAATTTGGAAGTAATTCCTGTAATTAATAAAGTTGACTTGCCAAGTAGTAGGCCAGAAGAAGTAAAAAAAGAAATTGAGAATATTATAGGCTTAGATGCAGCTGATAGTCCATGCATTTCTGCAAAAACAGGCCTTAATGTTGATCAAGTTTTAGAAAAAATAATAACTGATATTCCAGCACCAGAAGGGGATGATGATGAGCCTCTTCAAGCTTTAATATTTGATTCAATATATAATGACTATAAAGGAAGTCTAGCATATGTTAGAATTAAAAATGGAACAGTTAAAGTTAATGATGAAATAAAATTAATGGCTACAGGAAAAACTTTTGTGGTTACAGAAGTAGGATACTTAGAGCCAGGATCATATAAGCCAACAGATAAGCTTTCAAGCGGTGAGGTTGGATATATAGCTGCATCAATAAAAAGTTTATCAGATATACAAGTTGGAGATACTATTACAAATGCTGAAAATCCGGCAAAAGAAGCTCTTCCAGGATATAAGAAATCAGTTCCTATGGTTTATTGTGGAATATATCCAATGGATGGAGGAGACTATGAAAATTTAAAAGTTGCACTTGAAAAATTAAAATTAAATGATGCTGCTTTAGATTTTGAACCTGAAACATCAAGAGCTTTAGGAAGTGGATTTAGATGTGGCTTCTTAGGATTGCTACATTTAGAGATTTCTGAGGAAAGACTTGATAGAGAATTTGATTTAGGACTAATTACAACAGCACCATCAGTTATATATAAAGTATATAAAAATGATGGAACTGTAATGGATTTATATAATCCAGCAGATTTACCAGAGCCTAGTCAAATTAAATATATGGAAGAACCATTTGTTTCTGCAGAGATTATTACTCCAAAAGAATATGTTGGAAATGTAATGGAACTTTGTCAAGGTAGACGTGGAATATATATAGATATGGTTTACCTTGATGAAAATAGAGTTACTTTAAAATATGAAATACCATTAAATGAAATCATTTATGATTTCTTTGATAAACTAAAATCTAAGACTCGCGGCTATGCTTCACTTGATTATACTTTTAAAGAGTATAAACAATCTAATTTAGTGAAATTAGATATAGCAGTAAATGGAGAGTTTGTAGATGCACTTTCTTTTATAGTTTTTAAAGATAATGCATATTCTAGAGCTAGAGCCTTAGTAAAAAGATTAAAGGATGAGATTCCTAGACAATTATTTGTTGTTCCGATTCAAGGATATGTTGGGGGACAAATAATAGCTAGAGAAACTATTTCAGCTTTAAGAAAAGATGTCTTAGCAAAATGCTATGGAGGAGATGTTACTCGTAAAAAGAAATTGTTAGAAAAACAAAAACGTGGCAAAAAGAAGATGAGACAATTTGGTAAAGTTGAAATACCTCAAGAAGCTTTCTTAAATGTGCTTAAAGCACGTGATGGTGAAGAAGAATAAACTAAAGAAAATTTAAAGGAAGATAGAAAAATGAATGATAAGATTAATTTAGACAAAGCAAGAGAAGAATTTAAAAGATTTGTTTCTGGTTACAACATGGAAGAGAATATGATTTCACTTAAATATTCTCATTCTTTAAGAGTTGCAGAAATTGCCAAAGAACTTGGTATCTACGTTAGAGATAATGTTGATAGCAGTGTTAATGTTGAACTTGCAGAATTAATTGGTTTGCTTCATGATATTGGACGATTTGAACAATTTAAGAGATATGGAGTATGTTCTGATAGGGATACATTAGATCATGCTCTTCTAGGTGTACAAATATTAAAAGAGAATGATTATATTTATAAATTTTGTCCAATAGAACATCTTCAAGATACAATGTTAATTGCTATTTATTATCATAATAAATTCCAATTACCAGATGGTTATGAAGGACCAAATATCGTTCAAAGTAGAATAATTAGAGATAGTGATAAATTAGATATTCTTCAATTAATGAGAGAAAGAGATTTTAATACTTTATATGGAAAAGATGAAATAAGAGATCAATATATTTCTGATGTTGTATTTAATCAAATTATGAGAGGAAGTCAAATTATGACAGCTGATTTGACAAATGATATGGATTCATGGATTGAAATGATTTCATTTGTTTATGATCTATATTATCCAAAGAGTTTCCAAATATTAAAAGATGAAGGATATATAGATACTCTTCTAGATAGAGTTAATTCAGCACACAACCATGTTAAGATTGAAGAAATAAGAAAAAGTGTTAATGAATATATAGATTTTAAAGTTAAGGGAATCCAGGAATAAAATAATGAGCAAAAATAATTTTTATAATAACTCACAAGATGATGAAAAGAACTTAGATAAGATAGAAGGAAGAAATCCTATTCTTGAACATTTAAGAGCTGGAAAAGATATAAATAGATTATTTATCCAAAAAGGTGATAGAAGCGGATCTATTAATGAAATAATAGCATTAGCAAAGGATAAAGGAATAGTTATTACAGAAGTTGAAAAGACTAAAATGGATAAGATGAGTGATACTCACCATGCACAAGGCGTAATAGCAATTGTTCCTCCTTATGAATATTCATCAGTTGATGATATTATAGAAGAAGCACGTTCAAAAGGTGAAAAGCCATTTATAATTATATTAGATGGTATTGAAGATCCACATAATTTAGGCTCAATTATTAGAACTGCTGAATGTTCAGGTGCACATGGAATTATTATTCCTAAAAGAAGGAGTGCACTTGTTAATAGTACTGTTAATAAAACTTCAGCAGGAGCTTTAGAGTATATGAAGGTTGCAATGGTTACTAACTTAAATGAAACCATTAGATATCTTCAATCAAAAGATATATGGATTTATGGTACAGATATGGAAGCTACTTCTTATTATTATGAACAAAATTATGCTGATTCAGGAGTAGCAATTATAATAGGATCTGAAGGCTTTGGAATGTCAAAGCTAGTAAAAGAAAATTGTGATTTTCTAATTAAGATTCCGATGACAGGCCATATTAATTCTCTTAATGCTTCAGTAAGCGCTGCGATTGTTATGTATGAAGTTATGAATCAAAGAGGTGGAGCAGAAGAGTAAGATAGACACTAAGGAGAATTTGAATGAAGAAAAAATATAATTTGAAAAGCGGTAATCCTAAACGTAAAAGAATAATTATTTATGTAATTATTCTTTTAATTGTTTTGACTATCGCTTTTTTGTATTTTAAGACAGATATATTTAGAACAAAAAGAGGAGTGTTTATTAGATATTTTAAAACAACAGATGATGTTGTTGAGATATTAAAAGAAAAAGATGATATCGAATATAACAAAAATAAAAGAAAGAAATGTTATATGAGAAAAGGCAATTTGAAGATAGCAGATTCAACCAATATTGCAGATAGTGCAATTATGGATAAACTTTCAGCTAATATAAATGTTAAGTCAAATAAGGAAGAAGAACAAAAGAACATTGAAATAAGCCTTTATTCAGAAGAAAACCATTTAGGATCATTCACCTTATTTCAAGAAGATGAATTATATGGTTTATATTGCTCAGATATTTCTTCAGATTATATTTGTATAGAAAATAATAATATAGGAGAATTAATAAAAAATATTGAATATGAAAATGATGGTACGCTTACATCATCAGCTTTAGTGAATTCAGGATTGACTAGTATAGATTTTTTAGGGGAGAAATATAAAGGATATCCTATTGAAACAATATTAGAGCAAACTACCCCACAAAAGAATAAGCTTAATAATTATTATAAGATACTTAAAAACAATGTTCCAAATGATGCATATTATGGAGAAAATGATGTTAATATAAATATAGATGGAACTGATTATAAAGTTAATCAATATATAATGAATGTAACTGGTTCACAAAGTGCTTATTTACAAATATCACTTCTTAATGAATTATCAAGTGATAGTATCATGATGGACTATGTAACTTCTAAAATGGCGCTTTTAAACTTTGATAAACAATATACCGATATTAATTCATTAAATGAAATTATCAAGGCTAAGATAGGAGATCTAAGCCAAGCTCCTGCAAATGCAAAAGACCTTAAAATTGTAGTAAGTACATATAAACAAAAAAATATTCAAACTGAAATTACTTTTGGAGATATTAATATTAAAATTAATAATATAGAAAATGATGAAGCGGGCAAAGTTTCTATACTATCAGTTAATGATACTTCTTTAAAGATTGCTAAAAAGAATAATTCTTATAAATTTAGTATTAAAACTATTGATGAATATGATAATGAAAAAAGTTTAGCAATTAATTGGACTAGAAATGGAAAAATTGAAGATAATAATATTGCAAATAAATCTACTATAGTATTAGTTGATGGAATTAAAAAGCTTACATTAGAATATGAAGACGTAGTACAATTCGTTTCTGAAGAAGAATTAGGAACTGTAAATGACTTGAGTAATCATTCTATAGGTAAAATTAATGATTATTCTTCAGTTGATTTGAAGAAATTCATATCTGATTTAAAAAATAAAATTAATCAAGTATATATTTTAAAAGGAAGTCAAGTTGGTATCAATTTGGACCCAATCTTTGATTAATAAGACTTTAAGAAAATAAAAATGGAAAAAATATGCAAAAGTAGAAAATATAAAGCATATAGACGACAAAAAAGTTGAAAAAAGTTTTAAAAATGTGTTGACTTTTTTCAAGAAACATTATAAAATAGAATTCGTCCTCAAGAGGACGAATTTTTTGTAAGATTGGTACATCATAATGGTATCAATGATTACAAATTAGTATATTGAAAAATAAACAATGAATCCTTTGAAAAAACCAATAATAATTGCGGTAGTTTTTATTGTACTACCTTTTGATTTAATCAAAG
>OCVV012891225.1_pt1 | contig 19627 bp, 16 predicted proteins | sample 1539721 | NCBI WGS metagenome assembly OCVV01 (sample SAMN02144230, study PRJEB22623) | gut metagenome | biome: sheep rumen | host: Ovis aries | place: New Zealand
TTTGCACGCCTGCTGCTGGAAAAGGATGAAAGTGATGCAGCAATGCTTGACAAGTGGGCACACCCCGACCTGCACTTCTCGTTCCCCATATACAAGAAAAGAACAACCGATCACCCTATCTCGGACGATTATATACAAGAATGGCGTGACCAGTTGCTCCGCAACCCATATTTTGATACCGAGGACTGGCTCGAGGACATCAAGGCCGAGAACCAGCAGATTGTGATCTATGTAAGCGAAAGCGACTCGTTACAGCAGAAACTGCAGCTAAAAGCGAGTCGCGGAGGCAGGCGGGTCGTTATTATCTGGCTACCCGAGCGAATGAAAACCGAAGCCGCCAACAAATTGCTGAAAATCATCGAGGAACCGCCACACGAAACATATTTCCTGCTTGTCACACAGGATGCCGACAATGTCCTGGGCACCATACAGAGCCGCACGCAACAGTTGCACATCCCTGCACTGAGTGAAGCAGAGATTGCAACTGCCCTGAAAGAATGTGCGTCAGTTCCCGATGAAACAGCCATTGCCATTGCACACGTCTCGCAAGGCAGTTACACAAGCGCCATAAAACGATTGGCAGCAGGTAACGAGCAGAAGATGTTCTTTGACCTGTTCGTCCAGCTGATGCGATTGAGCTATATGCGCAAGATTAAGGATATGCGTGCATGGAGCGAGACAGTAAGCAACCTGGGGCGCGAACGTCAGAAAAGACTGCTGGAATACTGCCAGCGACTGCTGCGCGAAAACTTCATATACAATTTCCAACGTGCGGAAATGGTATTCCAAATGCCAGAGGAATCGCAGTTCAGTACAAAATTCGCCCGTTTCATAAATGAAAAGAATGTAATTCGCATCATGGAGGAACTGGAACACTGTCAGAACGACATAGAGCACAACGTAAATCCACGCATGGTCTTCTTCGACTTCTCGCTGAAAATGATTGTGCTATTGATACAATAAAACACCACCCTACCGACGGAGAGGTAAACACCAAACAATAAACGGTAAACAGTAAACAACACAAATGGAAAACAGATATATTTGCGGTGGCGGACGCGGCCTGTGTGCCAAGGGTTGGCATGCCAACCATTACACACAACTCAACGTCTTCGACTACATGGCCGACATACCAGGTAACACCGAGGCCAGCGACCTTGTGGAGGTACAGTTCAAGAATACGCGCAAGGGATATTATCACAACAGCAACAACCTGGAACTGCACAAGGGCGATGTCGTTGCGGTCGAAAGTACACCCGGACACGACATAGGAACGGTTACTATGACCGGTGCATTAGTTGCGCTGCAAGTCCGCAAGGCCAACCTGAAGAACCCTGATGACATCAAGAGAATATACAGGATTGCCCGCGAGGCTGATCTTGAGAAATACGAGGCAGCCAAGGCGCGCGAGCACCAGACCATGATCGAGTCCCGCCAGATAGCCAAGGATCTGGGACTGGAAATGAAAATAGGCGATGTCGAATATCAGGGTGATGGCGGCAAGGCCATATTTTACTACATAGCAGACGGTCGGGTAGATTTCCGTCAGTTGATAAAAGTGCTGGCCGAGGTATTCCACATACGCATCGAGATGAAGCAGATTGGTGCCCGCCAGGAAGCAGGACGTATCGGTGGTTTCGGACCCTGCGGACGCGAGTTGTGCTGTTCGACATGGATGAAGAACTTCACCAGCGTCGGAACTCCTGCTGCACGTATTCAGGATTTGTCACTCAACCCACAGAAACTGGCCGGACAGTGCGCCAAATTAAAATGCTGCATGAATTACGAGGTTGACCAGTATATCGAAGCCTCGCAAAAACTACCGCAGCGCGATGCCGTACTGTGCACCCAGGACGGCGAATGGTTCTTCTTCAAAGCAGATATCCTGCGCGGTCGCGTATCATATTCATCAGACAAACACCTGGCTGCCAACGTAACAGAGATTTCGGCACAGCGTGCAATAGAAATCATAACGATGAACAAGAATGGCGAGAAGCCCGATTCCCTAATCGAGGGCGGACACGCTAAACCCCAGTTGCACGTTGACCTGGCAACACAAGAGGACCTTAACCGCTTTGACAGCAAGTTCCACAGCAAGCACAAGAAAAAAAAGAAGAACAATGGCAAGAAGCACGGTAAGCCTAATACTGGCGGCTCTGCTGCTAAGTAGCTGTACCGATGGAACAATCCAGCACCAGTTTCGCACAGTCAGCGGAAATAATGGCTGGGAGCGTACCGATACACTCACTTATGACATACCGGAAATACCAGCAACTTGCAACTACGGCATGCAAGTGCAACTCAGGGTAGGCACACGCTTCCCCTATCGCACTGTCTGGGTCGCACGCGAGGTGGAACTGGACAATCCGCACATGATTAAACGCGACACCGTACGCATTGACCTAAGCGAAGATGGCAGACACATCGATGCATCCGGTGTAACCCTGTTCAGCATCAATGCAGAAATCAAGCCCATACAGTTGGAAAAAGGACAGAAAGGCAAACTCAGGCTAATGCATCTGATGAGACAGGAAACCATACCACAACTGCATGACGTCGGAATTTGCATATCGTTCCAATAGTCTGTTATTATTTTCCTATAGAGCCATTTTGTCGTTTGGCTTAAGCCGATTGATCGATTGGCTCATGCCATTTGATCGTTTGGCTCGAGCCAAAAAGACGGGTGAGAGCACTCTGAAGGCTTTTCAAACGGAAATCAATGCAGCAGTCTGTTGCGGGCCGCGTCTATCCTGAGGAAGATAAAAAGCAGGATGGTGAAGCCCCAAAGGGACGAGCCTCCGTAGCTGAAGAACGGCAGTGGTATCCCGATAACGGGAGTCAGGCCGAGCACCATACCGACATTGATGAATACGTGGAACATGAATATGCTCAGCACGCAGTAGCCATAAACACGTCCGAAGCGCAACGGTTGTCGCTCTGCCAGGTGAATCAGACGCAGGGTCAATATCAGAAACAGCACAAGTACCAAGGTGCAGCCTACGAAGCCTTCCTCCTCGCCCACCGTACAGAATATAAAGTCCGTATCCTGCTCGGGGACGTATTTCAGTTTTGTCTGAGTACCATTCAGGAAGCCTTTTCCGTACAGCCCGCCACTGCCTATGGCTATCTTGGCCTGAATCACATTGTAGCCGGCACCACGGGGGTCATCCTCCAATCCCAGCAACACACGTACACGGGTCTGCTGGTGCTTCTGCATCACTTCGTTCAGCACATAGTCAACGCTGTAAAAAAATCCTGTACTGCCCATGGCGAATATTCCTATCAGCGCATAGCTTAACAGCCTGTCGCGCAGCGCCAGATAGAAAAGGTATATAGTCATTACGGCAAGCACTACCCATTGTACCCAGCAGGCATTGAACGGCAACATATATTTGCAGAAAAGCACGGCAAAGATATATGTCAAAGAGCCTATCAGTAGCACTCTCATGAAAGGACCGCGCAACGGTGTATATACCCACATCATAATGGAAGAGAACAGATGGATGGCGGCAAGTACCAGAAACTCGCCCATACTGATTTGTACAATGCCCCATAACGGTTCGTCTGCATATCGTATGCCTACCACGAAATACAGGACAGCAGCAGCACCGCTGAACAGGATACTGCCTGCCATTCCCTCGCGGTAGAACATAAAGAAGAATGCAAGATAGACCAGTGCCGAGCCTGTCTCCTTTTGCAGCACAATCAGTAACATTGGCACCAATACGATGATACCGCAGATAATCAGGTCGCGCCATTTATCCAGCCTGAGGTTGAACGACGATATCGCCTTTGCCACACACAGTGCCGTGCCGAACTTAGCAAACTCGGCAGGCTGAATGCTGAATGAACCTATCTTAATCCACGAAAGACTGCCCTTGATATCATGAGCCAGAAACGGAGTTGCGAACAGCAGTATTACGAATCCAATATATATAATGTACGAGAAGCTCTCGACTATACGGTCATCAATACACAGTATAACCGTCCCAAGCAACAGCGAGGTCAATATCCATATTATCTGCATACCGCTGCGACTGCCAAAATCCAGCAGTTGTGTGCCTTCCTCGAAATCATAACTGGCACCGCATACACTCATCCAACCCATGGCCAGCAGTGCCACAAAAAGGAACAGCGTGAACCAGTCCAAGCTGCGTAGGATTCCTTCGTCTTTTCTATTGGAGTTATTCAGTGCCATCTTGGATTGATATTGTATGCATGTTTTCAAATGACTTGGCACGGGCTTCGGACCCCTCGCTCAGTTTTCCGTTTATATATTGTTCCATTATAAGTGCACCTATGGGCACACCGAAATGGGCTCCGAAACCGCCATTCTCGACATATACGCAGACTGCTATCCGGGGGTTATCCATAGGAGCAAAGCCCATGAAGGCCGAATGGTCCCGACCATGGGGATTCTGCGCCGTACCTGTCTTGCCGCAGACCTCGTACATAGTGGTATTGGCACCACGGCACGTGCCACCTGTCACAGCCTTGCGCATACCCTCGACTATGTATTGGTAATACTGGGGCTTGACCTTGGTGTATCTCTTGTGCGTATATAGGGTATCCAACGGTTCGTCCTGGATATGCTTCACCACATGGGGTGTAATGAACCATCCGCGATTGGCTATCGTTGCACCGAGATTGGCTATCTGCAGGGGTGTTAAAAGTACCTCGCCCTGTCCAATAGCTATACTGATAACCGACAGGCTGGTCCAGTCCTTGCCGTATGCCTTGTCATAGTAATCGGCATTGGGTATCATGCCGCGCTTCTCGCCGGGGAGGTCTATTCCCAGCGGATAGCCGAATCCCATGCTTACCATGAAGTCCTTCCATGTAGTCATGGCTTCCTGTATGCTACCATATTTCTTGCGATTTCCAAACATATGGTACAGACCCCAGCAAAAATATCCGTTACATGACGTAGCAATCGATGGAATCAAAGGAAGCGGGGCAGGATGAGAATGACAACCCACTTTCATGCCGGCGCATCTGAAACCATGGCTACATGGATAGGCTGTCGCAGGACTGATGATGCCTTCTTGCAGGAATGTCAGTCCCTGACTGGTCTTGAAAGTCGATCCGGGCGGATACTGTCCCATAATGGCACGGTTCAGCAACGGCCGTGCAGGATCGCGATTCAGATTGGCACTGTTAACCCCTCGCTGGCGACCTACCATTTTGCGCGGATCATATGTAGGAGAACTGACCATGCACAACACTTCACCTGTACTGGGTTCTATTGCGACAATAGCACCTTTCTTACCTGTCATCAGCCGCTCGCCAAGAGCCTGGAGGTCCAAATCCAGTGACAGCGTCAGGTTACGACCCGGTTCCGGGGCACGGTCCATTTTGCCGTTCTGATACTTTCCCTTGATACGTCCACGGGCATCCCTCAACAGTATCTCGACACCCTTCTCGCCACGCAGTTGTTTTTCATAGAAACGCTCGACGCCCAACTTTCCAATATAATCACCGCTCCTGTAATAATCATCCGCCTCTATGTCCGATGGACTGACCTCGCCTACGTCACCCAGGATATGAGCAGCATGTGACATGGTATATTGACGTATGCTGCGCTTTTGGATGGAAAAACCAGGAAAGCGAAACAGTTTTTCCTGAAAGGCGCTAAACTCCTCGGTATTGAGCTGGCTCATGAATAACTGTTCGGTATAGCTGCTATATCCCGGGTTACGGCTGCGGTCCTTGATTTCCTGCATGCGCTTTTCGTACCATTCCACCGTAATACCCAGGGCATTACACAAACCTGCCGTATCAACGCCCTCCTGTTCTTTCATGACAACCATGATATCATAGGCCGGCTGGTTGTAAACCATCAATTTTCCATTGCGGTCGGTAATGCCGCCCCTGGCGGGATATTGAATACGGCGCAGAAAAGCATTGCTGTCGGCATTACGCTTGAAATCATCACTGAGCAACTGCAGGGAGAAAAGACGCAGTACGTATATAAAGACAACAGCAAATGCTATAGCTCCCAGCACGTAGCGTCGCTTGCCCAATTCGTAATTTCTCTCTGCCAGCATCGGTACCGAGAACTGTATTGTCTGACATCAGGCCTTGTCCCGCTTCGTAAAACGAAACAGCTCGAAGGACATTGCCAATATATAACTTAAAACATAACTGCAACCCATGGAGATGAACAAATCCCTGGGATTCAGGAACGAAAATACCTCGAGGACAAAATATGCCATATGATAGACTGCCAGCATAATGGCCAAGTAAGCACTGTAGGATGCCATTCCCATTGTATGCCATGATGGCAGCATACTTTCGTCAGCATCCTTTGCAACCATCGCCTCCAGCAAGGGATGCTGGATAAACGATGCCAGGGTCATCGATGCTGCAGCCACTCCTGGTGTATTGGTAAACATATCCATTACCAAACCTGCAAGAAAAGACATCGTCATATTTGCCAGGCGGTTGTCGCTGAGCGGGGAATAGACTACAACCATCACACCCAGTATCGGAGTTGCGTACCCCCACAAATGGATATAGTCAAACACCAACACCTGCAGTGCCAGTATTACTATTATCTGCCATATACGCCCAAAATAAGAGTTAATCATTTCTTTCCCAGAATTACAGATACATTACGCACGTTGGCCAAATCAGCAGAAAGTGCTATCACAGGCTCGTAGCTGAGTCCGTCACTGCTGTTACGGATTTTCAGTATGCGCCCTACAAAGATACCCTCGGGGAAGGAACTGGAATAACCGCTTGTCTCTACAGCATCACCCTTCCTGAGACGGGCATGACGCGGAATATCATTTAGAAGGGCTTCAGTCGGACTGCCGCCATCCCAATGCAGATAGCCGAAATAGCCGCTGTTGCGCAAACGGCAGCTGATGCGGCATTTGCTATTCAGAATGGGTATGACTATTGCTGCATGGCTGGAGACCTGACTGACAATGCCAACGATACCAGTACCGGAGACGACACCCATTTCGGGTCGGACTCCATCCCTGCTGCCACGGTCTATGGTAATGAAGTTGTCCTTTTGTGCAATGCTGTTGTTGATGACACGGGCACTGAGCAGCCTCATGGTATCCAGACGCACTGCCTGCGAACTGTCCTGACCTGCCTCTCTCAGTTTTTCGCGCAACGTTGTGAGCTGGAGCTGGAGCTGGATATTGCGTTCGGTCAGGCTCCTGTTTTCCGCACCCAGGTTCATATATGCAACAACCTGGTTTTCCCACCCCTGTATCGTGCTCACGACTGTATTGGCACTTGTGAACCACAGGCTTCCCTGATAACTGTTGAACTGAAATAACAATACAAGGCTGATGCTCTCCAGCAGGAGGAACATCAGCGTGTGCAAGTTTTTATCTATCCAGTCTAATATTATCCTCATTCAGGACATCACATCAGGAAGGGGAAGTCATGAACATGCTTCAGAGCTACACCTGTTCCCTTGGCTACGCAGCGCAACGGATCGTCGGCTACGTGGAAATCGATGCCGATTTTCTCGGACAGACGTCGGGCAAGACCCTTGAGCAAGGCACCGCCGCCAGCCAGATAGATTCCGTTCTTCACTATATCAGCATACAGTTCTGGCGGAGTCTCCTCCAATGCCTGCAATACAGCAGTCTCTATCTTGGAAACAGTCTTCTCCAGACAACGTGCAATTTCCTGGTAGCATACCTTGACCTCCATAGGCAAGGCAGTGATTTTGTTAGGACCGTGCACTATGAAGTCTTCCGGAGCCTCGTCACCCAATTCGGTAAGCGCGGCACCTACGTTTTTCTTGATGCGCTCGGCCATACGCTCAGAAACCTTGACATTATGCTGGCGTGCCATGTATTCCTGAATATCAGCCGTTAACTCGTCACCGGCAACACGCATGGATTTGTCTGCGACGATGCCTCCCAGGCTTATTACGGCTATCTCGGTACTGCCACCGCCTATGTCCACAATCATATTACCCTCAGGAGCAAGGACGTCCAGACCTATACCTATAGCGGCTGCCATCGGCTCGTAAATCAGGTACACCTCGCGGCCACCGGCATGCTCGGCACTGTCACGGACGGCACGCTTTTCGACTTCGGTGCTGCCGCTCGGAACGCCAATCACCATCTTCATTGACGGAGTGAACAGACGCGAACCTGTGTTGACTTTCTTAATCAGACCACGCATCATCTGCTCGCAGGCATTGAAGTCTGCAATCACACCGTCCCGCAATGGACGGATTGCACGGATACCGGAGTTGGTCTTTTCGTACATAAGCTCTGCCGGGGCACCCACGGCAAGCATCCTGTCAGTGCGTCGGTCCAGGGCAACTACGCTGGGCTCATCTACGACAATCTTGCCATCATTGATTATGATGGTATTTGCCGTACCCAAGTCCATCGCAATTTCTTTGGTAAAACTAAATAATCCCATTTCGTGTATATTGTTTTTCTTTTTACTTTATAAAATAATCGTGTATCGCAGTATCATAATGGCTTGAAACGCCAAAGGCACGTGCTGCAAACCACTTACGGTCTTCCAAGTCGCTCACGCCACCCTTCTTCTGCAGGAGTTCCAGCAGTGGCTGGTATTCGGCCTTTGACGGTACAATGACAACATCACGGAAATTCTTGGCACCTGCACGTATCAGGCTGATTCCGCCTATATCAATTTTCTCGATAATGTCCGCCTCGCATGCGCCACTTGCCACTGTCTGCTCGAAAGGATAGAGATCCACTATGACAAGGTCTATTTCCGGAATTTGATACCGGGCCATCTGCTCACGGTCATCCTCCAGTTCACGACGACCCAAAATTCCGCCGAAAACCTTGGGATGCAAGGTTTTAACCCGACCGCCCAATATGCTGGGGTAGCCGGTGACGTCCTCGACCTTGGTACATGGGATTCCCAGACTCTCGATAAAAGACTGGGTACCGCCCGTGCTGAGCAACTCGACTCCCTGGGTATGTAACTCCTTCAAGATGGCATCCAGCCCATCCTTGTGAAACACGCTTACCAGCGCCCTCCTGATTTTTTTCTCTTCCATTTCGATATAATGATTTATGATTTTGCGCGTGCAAAGATATAACTTTTTCTCAAATCACAGCACTTCAGTCCCAAACCGATGGAATGTTACTGCCCGATTCGTACCACTTGACAAAGTGCACGTCGAACTGCAGTGTGGAGTACGCAGGAATTTTTCCCTGTGCCGTAGCATTGTAACCCAGCTTATAGGGGATGTATATCATCCAGTGATCCCCATCCTTCATATACTGCAAGGCAGTCTTGAAACCCTCGACCAAACTGCTGATGCCCATCAGAACAGGTGTTGCGGTGCTTGGGTTGTAATCCCCGTAATATGAGGTGGAGAATACCTCCTGAACCACCGCCATCTCGCTGCCATGACCAGTATAGTTCAGTGCCGGCATAAGGTATCCCCTGAAAGAAATGCGTACCGAATCACTATGTGCAGGTGAACCCTTCTCGATGGATGCCTGCAGTTCTTCGCCTGTCAAATCGTTGCCCAGGTCCTTGACACAGATGGAATCCAATATGGTACCTGCATTGTCCTGCGACTTGTACAGGGTACGAATCATACGCCACTGGCAATGTTCCTGCCACTGTTCGCCCCACTGTGCCTTCGCCTGGTCAATGGCGGCGTGTACCGAATCACGTACTATGGCTTCCCACCAGTCTGCATTGCGGGCCTGCCAGTTTTCGTACGGGTCGAAGGTGTTGTCTGTCTCCTGACAGGATACAAATGCCATGCTGGCGACAATAACGGATATGAGTGTCTTGAAGAGTTTCATTTACAGAAGGTTCTTGAGTAGTGAAGTGATGCTGACCTTGTCCTCGATAATGCCGCGCAATTCGCTGACGGCCACACGACGCTGCTCCATGGTATCACGGTCACGCAGGGTAACTGTATTGTCCTGAAGCGTCTGCTGGTCAACGGTAACGCAGAACGGACATCCAATAGCATCCATACGGCGGTAACGCTTGCCTATCTGGTCCTTCTCCTCGTATTTGCAGTTAAAATGGAAGCGCAGGTCGTTTATAATCTCCTGTGCCTTTTCTGGCATTCCGTCCTTCTTGGTCAACGGGAACACGGCAAGCTTGACAGGCGCCAATGCCGCAGGCAGGTGAAGGACGGTACGCGTCTGTCCGTCTGCAAGCTGTTCCTCCTCGTAACTATGGCACATAATTGACAGGAACATACGGTCAACACCAATTGATGTCTCGATTACGTACGGAGTATAGCTCTCGTTACGCTCGGGATCGAAATATTCAATTTTCTTGCCACTGTACTTTGCATGCTGACTGAGGTCGAAGTCGGTGCGGGAATGGATACCCTCGACCTCCTTGAATCCAAATGGCATGCGGAACTCGATATCAGTTGCAGCATTTGCATAGTGTGCCAGCTTATCGTGGTCGTGGAAACGGTAGTTCTCGCTGCCAAAGCCCAGGTTCTGATGCCACTTCATGCGTGTCTCCTTCCACTTGGCAAACCAGTCAAGCTCAGTACCCGGTTGGATAAAGAACTGCATCTCCATCTGTTCAAACTCACGCATACGGAAGATAAACTGGCGTGCAACTATCTCGTTTCGGAAAGCCTTTCCTATCTGCGCAATACCAAACGGCAGTTTCATCCTGCCCGTCTTCTGCACGTTCAGATAGTTGACGAAAATACCCTGTGCAGTCTCGGGACGGAGGTATATTTTGCTCGCACCCTCGGCTGCTGCGCCCACCTCGGTCGAGAACATCAGGTTGAACTGCCGTACATCCGTCCAGTTACGGGTTCCGCTGATAGGGCAGACAATCCCCTCGTCCAGGATAATCTGTTTCATACCCTCCAGGTCAATGCCGCCCTCGGCATTCATCACCTCCTGGAAACGATGGTGCAAGGCATCATATTTCTGTTGGTTCTCCAGCACGCGCGGATTGGTTGCACGGAACTGAGCCTCGTCAAAGGCATCACCGAATTTTTTCCTTGCCTTGTCTATCTCCTTCTGTATCTTGTCCTCGTATTTGGCCATCTGCTCCTCGATGAGGACATCTGCACGATAGCGCTTTTTGCTGTCGCGGTTATCTATCAGCGGATCGTTGAAAGCATCCACATGACCGCTGGCCTTCCAGGTCATCGGGTGCATGAAAATAGCCGCATCAATACCTACGATATTCTCGTGCAGCAAAACCATTGACTGCCACCAGTATTGCTTGATATTGTTCTTCAGTTCCACGCCGTTCTGACCATAGTCGTAAACGGCACCCAAACCGTCATATATATCACTTGAAGGGAACACAAACCCATACTCCTTGCAATGGGAAACAATTTTCTTGAAAACATCTTCCTGCTGTGCCATATTTTAATCCGTTTTACGTTAGCATTTGACAAATCAGGCTCCAATAACCCAATTTTGCAACAAATGTAGTGATTTCACACTGATTTACCGAGATTAAGTCTTTATAAATAAGGTAAAGGACAAAAAAAATAGCAATTTTTTTGCTCATATCATGGAAAAAGCATAATTTTGCCGACTGTAAGCAAAAATGCACGTAAATGAGACAACTTAAAATCACCAAAAGCATCACCAGCCGCGACAGCCAGTCGCTGGACAAATACCTTCAGGAAATCGGCCGTGAGCAGTTGCTGACAGTTGAAGAAGAAGTGGAGTTGAGCCAACGCATCCGTCGCGGTGACCATCGGGCTCAGGACACCTTGGTCCGCAGTAACCTGCGTTTCGTGGTATCTGTAGCCAAGCAGTATCAAAATCAGGGCCTGAGTCTGCCCGATTTAATAAACGAGGGCAATATGGGCTTGATAAAAGCTGCTGAAAAATTCGATGAAACCCGTGGTTTTAAGTTCATCAGCTATGCCGTATGGTGGATACGCCAGACTATATTGCAGGCGCTGGCAGAGCAGAGCCGTATTGTACGCCTGCCACTGAACCAGGTAAGTGCCGTAAACAAAATCAGCAAGGCCATAACCAAGTTTGAACAGGAAAACGAACGCAAGCCAAGTGCCGAGGAACTGGCCGAACTGGTAAATGAGGTCCCCGAGAAGATTAACGACAGCCTGCGTGCCAGCGGACGCCATGTAAGCGTGGATGCGCCATTCATCGAGGGCGAAGACAACAGCCTGCTGGATGTAATGGAAAATACCGATGCCCCAAGCGCAGACAACACTCTTATAAACGAGTCGCTGCAGAAGGAAATTTCACGTGCCCTGGAAATACTGAACGAACGTGAGCGCGACATTATCGAAATGAGTTTCGGTATTGCCCAGCCAGAGATGACTCTGGAGGAAATAGGCGACAACTTTGGGCTCACACGCGAGCGTGTCCGCCAAATACGCGAGAAGGCAATACGCAAGCTGCGCAGTGCCAACAAGAACAGCCTGCTAAGGTCTTACCTGGGTTAACAACCCACGATTAAAACGAGGGAAAACGAACTGGAGCAGAGTTATTCAAAGCAGATTTTGCCGTCAGTTCGACCGCACAGGACCATAGGGCGGCTTCATAGACATCAGCATCAAAGGACGGTTCCGAAAGGCCGTCCTTTCTGTTTTTCAGAACCTGATGCATAGTATCCACAACACGGCGGTCCATAATGTAGTTCATCAAATTGGAGGCGCCGCAAGCCTTGCCCTGGGCAATCAATTCCCTGAACTCCTGCGGGATGAAGCTCTCGACGTACTCCTGTGCATCGTTTCCACTGAGGCTTACACCACGCCCACCGGCACCCCTCTCCTCCAACACAACCGTCGGAAGCGGATATTTCTGCAGGAAGCCCAAAGTTCCGCATACCGTCTGCATACGGTTATACGGGCGTGGCGTCGAGATATCATAGTGCAACAGCATGGAAACACCCTTGCGGCTATGTATCAACGATGTATTGGTATGGTCACCAGGAATTGCCGAAGACAGCGAAACCAGGTAATCCGGCACGTCATCCTCGTCCAGCAACTGGCACATGGGTCCCAGAGCATGTGTAGGATACGGATTACCCGCATGGCGGCGGCCATAGCTACGCATCCAGCCCTCAGGAACAGTATGGGCATAGGCACCCTCGATATGCTTAATACGCCCGAGCATGCCACGACGAACCATTTCCCGTGCCCCCAGATGCCACGTGTCATAGCAGCAATTCTCCAGGATAATGCAATGACGACCGGTCAGGCGTGACACCCTGACCAGCTCCTGACATTCAGCAATGGTCATGACAGCCGGAACCTCGAGCGCAACATCCTTGCCGCATTCCATAGCCAGCGTAGCCATACGCAGATGCCACTCCCATGGAGTGCATATCCACACAAGCTCCACCTGTCTGTCACTGACCACATCACGCCAATCCATATCCAGGTCACACTGATGCGTGACATTCACCATTGGGATATCCCTGAGCCTTGCCAAAGTGGCACGACCTCGCTGTCCCATACCTATAATGGCGATATTTAGCATACCACAAAGATACGTTTTCTTTTTGATTTACGTTATTTATTCCTTTATTTTTTGTCATTTGGACCGAAAATGCTAACTTTGCATGCGTTTAATAATACAGGCCCTGTTTCCCACTTCAGGCAAACAACAATCAACAGATGAAGTATCCCCACAAAATGTTTCTGTCCGTATTGCTCCTGTGCAATACCATTGCCGCATCAGCACAGTTCAGCAACACGACATGGGAACAGCGTCTGGGAACGGGCAGGGACAGTATCGAAGCCCGCAATCTGTACATAGGCATCTTCAACGATTTCATAACCCCACGGCGCGAATATAACGACAGCACCTACATGATGTGGCGCAGGATGCTCAGTCACGCCCCCTACGTCGATTACTATTTCTACAGCTCAGGCTGGATGGAGTCCTTCCTGATACCACAAATTGCCAAACAGGACGACCGTGCCGTACAGCTGATGTATTTCCAGGACCTGATGGAGACTGAGGACAGGCTTATTTGGGACAGGGAAAAGCTAAACTCCCTGCGCATGACGACCAATCTCAGAAACGAGCAGAGCGAGGCGGATGCGCTGGTCAACAAAGCCCATTACTATTACAGCATAGGCAAGAAGTATTTCAGCGGCACACCAGCCTACAATCCCGACTCGGCCTACTGGTATTACAGCAAGGCATTTGAGAAAGTGCGCGAGTCCAAAGACGTAACCGGCAGTGAAATCATAGGCATCTACCTATGGGAGAACTTCGACACAAGCTATTCGCTGTACAACAGCGACCGCGACAAATACCAGGAGCAGTTCCTGACAGACTATCTTGACTGCATCTCGTCATGTGACAAGATACTGATGCCTGCCTATGACGAGCCCGACAGTGCCAAGCAGCAGCAGTTACTGGGAAAATACTGGCATTACCGTGATACCATACAGAAAGTCTTCAATGCCAGCGGTGCAGCCACGCCACAACGGCTGGACGACTACTACGGCAAGCGTCTGGACAAATACCGTCGGGATGCAGACTACATGAACAAGGCCATCCACCTAATGACAGAAAACGGCGCAACCGACATCGATGCCTATTATGCATATTGCGAAGCCAGCAACATACTGAAGCCCACCTACGAAAACTGCATCGGTTGTGCCTTGTCGTCCAAACGTGACGGGATGCAAGAAGAGATGATAAAGTATTTCCTCCAAGCAAAGGGTTTGGCTGACAACGACCTTCAGAAGGCCCTTGTAGCTTATATGATAGGTGTTGCATCCAATATTACACGTCCCAAGAATCCTGAAACAAGCAAGAACTACCCCATAGGGTCACCCGAATACAAGCAGTGGCAGAAATCCGCAATGCTTGCCGAAGCCAACCTCAAACAGGTACTGGAACTGGAACATGCACTTATCACCAGTGGCAGTATAGCCATGCGGCAGATTCCTGCCCATGCCGCATTCCAGATTGCCTTGGCCGAATACCGCATGAGCCAGTCAAGCCGCGACTGTGACGAAGCAATCAGGTACGTACGCCTGGCCATGCAGAAACAACCCACGCTGTACAACCGCAACGCCCAGGACATGATACGAAACATATCCAACACGCGGGAGGCATACATCAGCAACGAGAACATACGCAGGCGGAATAACAACAAGCAGGTCAATGCGCAACGCAATGCCGAATACGAGGAATACCTCAGGCGCAAGAAGGCGGAGGAAAATTTCTGGAACAGGAGAAAATGATGAGAAAGTTCAGCATACACATACTACCTGCCTTCATCCTCACGCTTGTGATACCGATTACAGTTCTTGCGCAGACCGATGATGCCCAGAACAGCCGCAGCACACTTACGCCCGAGGCCGAAGCCTACTATGTAAGCCTTATACCCAAGAAAGACACGACATTTTCGTCCATTGCACTGAACAGCCGTAAGAACAGTTTCTGGAAACGATGGAGCATACACACCAACACCGTTGACTGGGTACTGACGCTGCCTAACCTGGGTCTTGAATTTGACCTGAGCAGCAAGACCCGCACCCACTACAGCGTGGCTGTATTCGGCCGGATAAACCCCAAGACACACCACAACTTCTCGCCCAGGTTTGTCTTCAACATCAACAGCGTGCGTGCCGAGGTTCGCAAATACTGGCGTACCGGCAAGTACGGCAAGAAAGTCTATTACCACGACGAATATACCAAGCTGGTAACCAACCGCAAAGATCCCGCCTACAATGCCGACTCACTGCGCGGACGCCTGTACAACCTGACACACAAGGTCAGGCGTAACGTCTTCAGCGGACGCACGATCGAGAATCCGCGCAACTGGCGTGCATATTACTTCAGCCTGTGGGTAGCATACAACCAGTGGGCAATCAAGATTACGGGTACCGGAAACCAAGGACGCGGCCTTGCCGCCGGCGCAGGCTTCGGATGGAGCGTCCCTCTGTTGCCCCAACGCCTTCCGCGCGAAGGAAGCCTGGACCTGGACCTTGGAATCAACGTGGGATGGATGATTGCAAAATATGACAAGTTCCAGTATGACGACTATACGGGCTGTTACATCAAGATTCCGGAAAGCAGCCGTGCAAGCTGGGGCATTATACCCTACCCCATTGTCCAGGACCTGCACATAGGCTTGGTATGGCGCATGCGCAGCATCAAGAACAAGGTGGACCTGTCACTTGTCGATGACTATGCAAGGAAGGTTGACCGATTCAAGGAACGCCAGCGCCGTGAAGCATGGATTCGCGACAGCATACTGGTACGCAACGGCGAAATCCGTGACTCGATAGAAAAACGCAGACAATGGGAGGCCGACAGCACCCAATACTGGGACTGGTATCACACACGCCGCCTGAAGGCAGCACGCATACTTAAATCCGACACTGTATTCAGCGGCCGTGACATGATGCTGGAGATGAAACTGCTGAAAGGCATCAAAGACCCCAAGGCGCTGAAAAAGGCATTGGGCAAGAAAAACAAGGGCAAGAAGAAATGAAACGCATATTGACCATCCTCTTATTAAGTGTTGCCGCAGCATTTCCTGCAGCAGCCCAGTATGTCAATATACAGATATACACGCAGGAGGAGGGCAAGGAACGAATCCCCAAGAGCGGTGTACAGGTATGGACATTCAACGGACGCTCGGATGCTGAACGCGCACTGAAGAAATACCTGGGCGGAAGCAGCATAGGCAGGTCCGACGGCGTATTGGACACAGACCAGACACGCGGACAGATACTGCAGTTGCGCGGTACATACCACGGATATCTCATTATCGATGACGGATTCGAGTTCACAAAGGCCATGCCCTGTCAGGACCTGCTGCACACAGATGCAAACGGACAGCAGATACTCAGCTACACCTTTGTCACAAAGGCCCGCAAAAGCAAGCTGGACGGAGTGACCGAGATGAAGAACGTGAACATCACAGGCAAGCGTACAGCCCGCAAGGCAAAAGCCGGCACAGCCTATGCATGCGGACGCAAACTGACCTACGACAAGATGATACTGCTTGACCGCGAATTCACCAACACCAACGCCCGCTGGGTAGTCAGCCCATATCTTGTACTTCCCGACCAGAACAACGACACTGTCTGCTTCCTGCCGCCTGTCGTCTATGATGGCTTCGCATACCACCGCACCATGGAACGCCTTATGGGCTTCCATCGTGATGAATACGACCATGACAGAAACGACAAGCTGGGACAATACGTCATTCCCTACCGATACATGCAGACCCGAAAGGACGACCAGGTACACGTCGTCGGTGTATGGAACGGCTATGACGAGACCAAGAACTACCGTCTGCTGGGTCATGTCTGGTACGAAGACTATAACACCGTCTTTCACGAGGACGTCATTACCATCTGGGACGGAAAACCCAAACGCCCACAACGATACCTTGACTGGGCATCAGCCATGGTCGAAATTCCCATCGACCCTACACGATATGCAAGACGCGAGCTGCTTGAAATACAGAATTTCAAAGACCACCTTTCGCTCGAGTTTGAAAAAGGCAAAGCCTCGCTGAACATGGAGGACAGTGCAACAGTGGCACAGCTGGATGCCGTTGTCGCTCGCCTGCGAGCCATAGCAGACAATCCCGAAAGCGAACTGCAGAGCATTACTATCCGTGGATACTCGTCCCCCGAAGGCTCGGTGTCAACCAACCGCCGCCTCAGTCACGAACGCGCAGCATACCTCTCGCAACTGCTTTCCTCCCGCATAGGCGGCCGCCTGCCCCGTCCCCGGCTGATGTTTGACAGCAACGACAACATAATCCCCTGGGACAGAGTGGCACACGTACTGGACAGCATCGGGACCGACGAGACACAGGCAATGGCAACATCCATACGCAGCATTACCGAACGCTACAGGAACATGGATTCGCAATGGTCGCAGATCCGCAGCCAAAGCTGGTATCCGTATATCGAGAAGAACATACTGCCAGGCCTGAGGCAGGTCATTATCGAATACGCCGCAACCGAGGCGCGCATTATTCCGCCTGACGAAACATACCAGCGTTACAAGAACGGTGAGAAGGGCTATGTGGACGGTTCGTCACTGATGCCCTATCAGGCATACCACCTGATGAACATCCTGTACGACATGGGAGACTGGGACGGTCTGGAACGCATAGCATACAACACCTACCACAGCAACAATCTGGAGATGAAGCAACTTGCCTGGCGTCATACACGGGACATGAGCCAGCCTGTGATAACCGAAGACGGAGACACCACATATACGCTGAAGCACAGCGAAGACTTCCTGCGCCCGTACGAGCTGGCTGCCTATTACCTGAGCAAATGCCTGATACGTCGCGGAAAGGCCGACACCGACATCCTGCTGCCATATCTGGACGATTCCAACAACGGTATGGAAAACCGCAAGCGCGACAACTCGGGCAACCTGCGCGAATGGTGGAACGACGTAGCAATAGCGATAAACCAGACGCGTATGTATTGCCTTGACAACGATTTCGAGAAGGCAACCTACTGCGCCGCCAACCACCTTCCCGACGACGACAGGTTTACCACCTTCCGCATGATGCTTCGTGCAATGAACTGCGAATGGCACGTTCCCGAGGTACGGGATGCCGTCGCAGCCACGTCACCGATGAACGCCGTTGCGATGTACATTGCCCAGGATCAGCCTCAGTACTACCTGAAGGCAGACTCCATACTGAAGAACGACACCACAATGTCCTCCCTTGATGCCCGTGTACAGTACCTCCGTGCCATTTGCCGCTTCCGCACCGAATGCTCTACCTGCGAAGACGAGAACATCCGCCATTACTCCTCCCAAAACGTCTATGACCCCAACGCCGCAAAGTATGGAGACAAGGCCGCCGACTGGGCAGCACCGATGATCGAAGCATTCAGGCTGAACCCCGAAAATGCCGAATACATCAAGACCGACGGCTACTTCAACGATGCATACCGCAGTCTTGTGCTGTATTTCTGGAAGCGCATACAGGACGGCATTCCGATGACCGATATATGTAAGGAATATGATGAACTGGTTGCAAAATACAATTAAGCCCCTGGTACTGACCTGCTGCCTGCTGACATTTGCCTGCAATGCAGATGCACAGAAGCTTGCCCTCAGGAACAATGCCCTGTTGGACATCGCATGCGTACCCAACCTGTCGCTCGACGTAGCCCTGGGGCGCAAGACGTCAATATCCATCGAGGGCTTCGCCTCGTGGACCCTGTACGGACACAAATTCAAGACCTACGGTGTCATTCCCGAATTCCGCTACTGGTTCGCAGGCCGCACCTTTACCCGCTGGTTTGTAGGCGTTGACATGATTCTGGCAGCCTACAAAGTTCAGTTCCGAAGCACACTCTACGACGGAGAGTGCTACGGTGGAGGCATAACCTTCGGCTACGACTTCAACCTGGGACGCCACTGGAGCCTGGACCTGCATGCAGGCGTCGCACCTGTTTACTACAATCACCGCCGCTCGTACCAGGGCGACGTGCTGGATAACCCGACCGAATACAAGGAACACGGAATCGCAATACTGCCCCTGCAAATCGGCGTCAGCTTTGTATATATCATTAAATGAAAACAATCTCCTCCATATCACGGATTGGACTCTGTCTTGCCACAGCACTGCTGATGCTGGGGAATACCCTGTGGGCACAGGAGACCGACCCCGCAAAATATCAGGTCCAAGGACTGTGGCGCAACCATGACAAGGACAG